>Ga0126342_10000191_pt1 | contig 52099 bp, 46 predicted proteins | sample Cyp1metagenome_FD_92528 | JGI IMG/M metagenome (GOLD analysis project Ga0126342, IMG submission 92528) | Coral microbial communities from Lord Howe Island, Old Settlement Bay, Australia - Cyphastrea 1 metagenome | ecosystem: Host-associated > Invertebrates > Cnidaria > Coral ...
ACCAACCATCTCAGACCTACCATAGGGATCCAGCAGAGATCATCAACATGCTGATGTTGTATGTTTCTGGAAACTGGTAACTTCAGATTAGACCCTTGGGTGCTGGTTGTCAGCAGCAACAGCCCAGGCAACAGCAGGGTCAATCAAACCTATGCAAAAGTGTCTGATAGACCCACAGAAGTGACACCAAGGCTGATTTCAACCCTGGGAACGAAACATATGTCAAACAACGATTGCAACCATCCTCCCAAAAACAATCATAATGGTTTCATATGGTTTCATCATATCACGTATCCTTGGTAGTCATGGTCTGTGATGAAGTGATGCTGTACCAGGGTCTGAAATGAAATCCTGCTGCCTTCAAGCACATCTTTCATATAAACAACAGATAGGGAAAATCATAATAAACCCACAGATATGACACCAAGGCTGATTTCAACCCTGGGAAATTAACATATGTCAAATAATGATTGCAACCATCCTCCCACAAATAAACACAATGGTTTCATATGGTTTCATCATATCACGTATCCTTGGCAGTGATGGTCTGTGATGAAATGATGCTGCATTAGGGTCTGAAATGAAATCCTGCTGCCTTCAAGCACACCTTTCACACAAGCAACAGATAGGGAAAACCATAATAGACCCACAGGTGTGACACCAAGGCTGATTTCAACCCTGGGAACGAAACATATGTCAAACAACGATTGCAACCATCCTCCCAAAAACAATCACAATGGTTTCATATGGTTTCATCATATCACGTATCCTTGGCAATTATGGTCTGTGATGAAATGATGCTGTATCAGGGTCTGAAATGAAATCCTGCTGCCTTCAAGCACACCTTTCATGCAAGCAACAAATAGGGAAAACATAAACCCACAGGTGGGACACCAATGCTGATTTCAATCCTGGGAAATTAATATATGTCAAACAACGATTGCAACCATCCTCCAAAAAACAATCACAATGGTTTCATATGGTTTCATCATATCACGTATCCTTGGCAATGATGGTCTATGATGAAGTGATGCTGTATTAGGGTCTGAAATAAAATCCTGCTGCCTTCAAGCACACCTTTCATACAAGCAACAGATAGGGAAAACCATAATAGACCCACAGATATGACACCAAGGCTAATTTCAACCCTGGGAAATTAACATATGTCAAACAACGATTGTATCCATCCTCCCCAAAACAAATACAATGGTTTTTAGGGTCTAAGATAAACTTTTCTATGAGGTAGGCAAAAGGTCTAAAGTAAAGTTCTCACTTTCCAGTATGTATATGTTAAGGGTCTGGGGTAGTAGCTGGCCAGGGTCTAATCTAATAGAAAAACCAATTTAGACCCTAAAAAATTTGAGCCCTAAGTACAAGGCTTCAAACCCTTTCGTAGTTGGGAGGATTGTTATTTTACGTCTACGCGGCGACCGGCGGCCCCGCGCCAAAAACAACTAGGCAAAATTCCGGCCACAATCGGCAATTCCACCTCGTTACCTTATTTCATCTTACTCCAAATTGAGCAAATGCCTACAATACAACACTAAAAATAACTTAAGAATTTAAGGAACCCTCAATTTATTAAAGTACAAAATTACCTATATTTAAAAATAAGAATTTAAAGGATCCTAAACCTCAACCTTTAGGATTTTTTACCAGCATTCGGGTTATAATATATTATTATTAATTTTAATTAAATATTATTTTCATATTTTAATTAATAATTATATTATATTATATAAATTATATAATTTATATATTTTTAAATAAATAATATATTATTTTATTTATATTTATTTTTTATAAAAAAAATCCAAGATAATTATTATATTATATCGATATTCAAAATACGAATAATAAAAATTAGATAAATATTAATTACTTTATCGATTTCTAAAAAGAACATTATTTTTTAATCGGGACTACAAATTTAATAATTTAAATATAGAATATATTAAATAAATAATTTATAATATTAATAATTTTCATATATTTTCATATTATATAATAATTATATCAAATAAAGATCAAAATCAATTTTATTTATATTTATGATACTATGTTTTGTATTTTGAATTCGATAAGGATATTTATCTTATAGTGATTGCAAAACATATTACTATTTTTTTTTCTCTCAATTTTTTGGGCGATGATGGAAATTGTCCATGAAACCGTGAGATACGGGGAAACATGTCGGATCTCAATGAATGGAACACCTGATCTGTTGTGCAGAATTTTTAGAAACATTCCCCATGAACTATCTCCACTTTCGCTCAAAGGTGGGTTTTGACCAGGTCGACTCAGATTTTCGAGGTGCTAAGCAACAAAAACTGATCCACAAGCGAAATCAAATCTACTGGTACCAGCAAATGGTTTGACCTGGCCTGAATCTCAACTTGCAATCTAATCTCACCTGGATCATCCTGGATCTACTGGCCATTTTGGCAACCTTTGGTTTGCCAAAGAAGCAATCTGCTGCTCAACGGAACACGCAAGCGTGGCCAAAAGACATGGACGTCTATTGCGACAAGGGACAAAGGACACAACACTCAATTGCTGAAACAAAGCCTGCTTGATGATGCTTGATGCCCTTTGTGCATCTTCGTCCCATTCTTGCGGCTTAGGCAAGATGCTTTTGAGCAAATTCCAGATTGGAAGGACTCTGTGCGCGAGCTGCTGTCGCTAGTCCTTCAAGGAGAATCCGAAGCTTTAAGGATGCAAGATATTCAAGCAAAAGCTCCAATCACTTTCTCTCATGTCAAGCGGAGTCCGACATCCAAACTTCTATTGGCTGTAAAGGTCCTCATCTGGCTTGGCGAATCGCACTCTGTCTTTTGCTGGCTCCGGCCTGGAAAAGGTCGAACTTTGATTCACTGGAAATGGCCAGCTGTTCAACATCTTTGGCATGGTACATATGGTACATTGATATACATTGATGATGTCTTTAGCACAAGCTCGTGATTGATTCGCTATCCAGAAATTGGAGCACAGCAATGCGCCGCATTGGATGCTGAAAAGCATCATACTGGACATGACTTTTCATGATTTTGACCCCAAACGAATACCTTAAGCCCGACCTGGACTCCTCAACATCCTGCCAAGAGGAAGATGATGGCCTTTGCAATTGACATCGGATACATCTGGTCCATCTGCAACAAAAAACGGGTACTGCTTTCTGCCTGGCACCAAGCGCTAGTGATCTCCCGTGGTTCCTATGTGTTTCCATCACCAGTAGCACTGGCGCTGAGATCTCGACCCAGTCTCTGCAGGGTACATCCAATGCGTGGACTGCAGAGCCTCACCGAGCAAGCGAGACTTTAGGATCTACCATGACCTGGCATCAGAGACCTTGCGCCATGCAGGAGAATTGGGATATTGTCGGTTATAATGGGTTATAGTTAAGAGAGCAGCTTAATTTGCTCTGTCCAAATTCTTGGGAATACTTCTTTGTCCTTGTCTATCCCAAACTTGGGGACCACACAAAAGCAGCACTGGCTAGAAGAACATTGTGACAATTCCTCTGTGCACAACTGTCTGCTCTGCCTGAAGGCTGTCTCTGGCACGATGCAACCAGGAGCGCATGATGGAGGCTTCTGACCAAGTCAAGGACTTGGGCACCTGAAGGCTTCCGCAACGTCCCATTGAGGTTGCATCACCAAACCCAACCGCTTTCAAAACTCGAAAGCAAAACACCATTACCAGGTCTATTTCGACATGCAATCCAAGGATGCACGGTAAACCGAATGTACCAACTGACATTCGCCTTTCAACTCCGTTCACATCATTTTACATTCGCTCATCTTTGTGCACAAAGCCAGAAGCGGGAAATGGCCTTCAGAGGAGCCTTCTCTGGAATGTCGTCAGCGTCCAAATCGATTAGCAATGGATCCTGCAAAGAACTCTAGCTAACCTTCTGCCCCATCAAATGCCGGTTCGCCAAGTCTTTCCCCACCAAGTCTTTCCCCATCAAGTCTTGCAAGCTTGTGAAAGTCTGCAACTATATTCACATTCTCAAAACGGTCTCAATCCATACACATCATACACTACCTGGCCATCCTGCCACTCCCTCCCATGTCAATGGAAGTGAAGCTGCGAGATGCTCAGGCAATTTCTACACTTGGGAAAAAAGCTAAGACCTCGCCTTGATGTCATCATCATCTCTTGCTGCCTGGCAAGTCGGAAGGTGGAACACGATTCTACAACACAACTGAGCCATGGGATTGCCTCATCGTCCTTGTCGGACATGGAAGGCAAAGACCTTTGTTGTGCTTCACATACCCTCTGGTAAACTAACATAGCTATTGACAATGGCCATAGAAATAGTGGATTTTCCCATTAAAAATGGTGATTTTCCATAGTTATGTTAGTTTACCAGAGGGTAAACACATCACACAACTATTGCAAACCAGGAATCTTCGCTTTTCAAACTGGAATGTTTGAACAACCTTTTCATGCTCGCGATAAAGTGAAGGAACATGCAACTTCTAGGTCCTTGGCTCATTGTCTCCGGCCTGACACATAGAGAAATAATTTCTGAACATTGCAACACAGCAGCAACTGGGAATGCCAAGCAACTTGAGTTTTCTTCGAGTGCGGTCTGATAGATACATACCCACCCGCATGCATTCATGTATGAGATGCATTTAAACAGCATAATGGTCTGAAGGCCTGATTTCAAATGGTTACCTCCACAACAGCCGCCTTGTCGAGCAGTTCCTTTCGGATCTCCTGCATTGTGCGGCCTCAAACATGACTGCTTCCTGGAATCGGCGTCCAGTCCAGGAACAGCTTCCTACAGATCAGCTCTGAGGCAGAAACCGTCAATACCGAAGCGAGGCAAAAAGTCTTGTGGTCGCTCTTCTCGAACAATGCATCTGGTCCACTCGAGCCACAGATTCAGAACCTGGCTATTTCGGCCGGAATGTCCCATGTCAGCGATCTCAGCAGTCTATGTCTAGCGAGTCATGATCTTTGTGAAGGTGCTGCAACGGAGCCACCGAGCACATTCTACATATATCAATACCCTGCGGTAATCAACAATTTTCCATTAATCTTCACTCACTTATAGTGTTGTTACAGCATATGACATATGTAGCCCGATGAAACTATTCCGCTGAATTCTGCAGTGGTGCCTGCTTCATTTCTGGCTCCATGGTGATCACAGGGTATTCACTGCTCCTCATGGAATCCAGCGAAGGTACGAGGTTTGGATCATTGGAACTCAAGCAGAAAACAACACCAAACCGCAATCTTGGAATCATTACACTTCTCTCTGACATTGTGATGGCACCAACAGGGAGCGCTTCCAGTCCTCACCATTTCGTATGCACTCTTCTTCTTTGCCTTCAATGATGAAAAAGAACTACAAGTACAGACACTCTAAACCTTACAGGTAAGTCTTAAGACTTTCCATGAATATATACCATATACTAGTATAGCAATATATAGCAATATATGGGCATGGGTCAAAACCCTCTAGCCTGTAGTTCACATCAAAATAGCTGTGGCTAGATGTCCATCCCTGGCATCGAAGGTTTTGACCTATTCCCAATTCAATGTGATATCCAATGCAGTGTGGCAATCTCAAGCAACACCCTGCCTGCAAGCGCTGATACCTCTTCTCATTCACTGGGATGTTGGTGTTGCGCTTGTGGTAGTAGCGGGCGCACGCCTCCGAAAGACAAAACTCATCAAAACTTCCATGGAAAGGCCTTGCAAATCCTTGCAGTCACTGTGTTGCCTCGCAAAGAGTACATGTGGGCGTGAAGGTCTGGTAGAAGTGCTTCCAAAGCGGTGTGTTCCACAAAGGAGACCTCAGCGCAATGAAGCATTTTAAGAATCCTCACTGCTTAGGCAATTTACGAAGGAAATGCATTGGTAGCTCAAGGCATCTCACACCCAAGGAAAGGCCGAGACTCTGTGCACTGCATCTCTCTGTGTTTCACAACAGTTGATTGATGCATCAATGCCAGCTTAATGAGCAGCCTGACAGCTTCAACCACATCAAACAGTAGCAAATCCTGGGGGTGCCCGACATATCCCGTTGCTCACGGTACAGCGAAGCTAAATGCCTCGGCAGCATAGTTAGACGTTCGTGATTCAATCTGATTTCTCAAAACTTAGTTAATTATTTAACATTATTTAACGCTCTGCAAAGCAAAGGATCAGCAAAATCTTCCGTGAAAGGCACGGTGGTGCCGAAGGCAAGAGATTAAAACCATATCCTCGGATGTTCCTTTTAGGTGCACACCGAACCAAACCATTGAGAAAGACTGTGCGATGAGTCTCTGGCAACAGCGTGTAGATCGGGAGCACCACCAAAGGTGACATTTCTTTGCTCTTACCGCAGATTTCACAGGCATCGCGACGCTGATAGTTGTCAAGCTTGACCTTATTTCGCCCAGGTTCTTGCCAAGACTTCCCCAGCTGGTTCACATATTCAGTGCAAACCTTTTCCAATGTCACTTTGGACGGCCACGAACTAATTTTGTGATACTGCACAAACGGTGATTCCTGCTTCACATATTGGCTGCTTCATGGCCATGGCGAGTGGTATTGATTGCAACATATTGCAACCCTTCTATGACAAAATTCGTTTCAAGTTATTGGACGAACAGCTTCAGCAAGTCACCCAGTTTTGCATTAAATATTCCTCTGCCCTCGACCACAAGTGTGGAAGTCGAGTCAGAAACAAGGACATGCAAAAATTACAATGAAATAAATGCAGTTCATTGAAGTTCAAATTACCTTCGTTGGAAGTTCACTAAGTGAAAAAAACTCGGAATAAAAATGAATAAGGTCTGGAATGATATCCCTGGCAAACCAATAGAACTTGCAATGCCAAGGCTGTCACCATGGCTGAGACCTGCTGAAGGAAGAGCATGAACTGTGCACGCTCTCGCCACATCCTGGACTTGCTGCTCTAGTGCCCTCCAGTGCCCTTATCAAGCAAATCATTTATGGAATAGGCTGTACATATTATAGGCTGTACATATGGCACATACACACACATATATATATATACACATACGTATTACGCATATAACCAATCACGTATATATATATATATATAATATAGTATAATCAATAATATAATAACTAATATGATAAACAATATAACGAATAATAATAATATAATAAATAATATAATAAATAATATAATCAATAATATAAACAATAATATAAAATAATAATATAATAAATAATATAATCAATAATATAAACAATGATATAAAAAGTATTATAATATATATCTTCCTATATCCATTTGTATCTATATTTAGTTTCAATCTTACATACATATATATATAATAAACGTATGAACGTCTGTAACACTTGCTTTGGGTCTTCAGTTGGGCAAACCTATGCACCGCATTGCACCGCAGTCACACATGTCGCATCCACAAGGGAGAAGGTGATTCTCGAGGAAGCAATCTATCAATTATTGCGCATGATTGCGCGTGCGCGCTGCGGCAACATGTTGAATCTTGCTGCTTGATACTTTGTCATCCTTATCTTGTCACAATGATAGCTTTTTGTAGTCTAAGTGCTTGCCAGGGCAAACACAATGCAACTTTGTGGCCTTGACTGTTTGCCTTGCAGTGAGTGCATTTTGCGATATTCGTGTGAGCTTGCGGTACCGGACCACAGACTATACTCTTGAAACCATGCCGAACCTCATAGGCACGAAGCACTATTTTTTCACAACAATGCAAAGGCGTATTAGGCTTAAATGCCAAATCTTGCAATGTCACCTGCTATGATATGTGAAGATATGTGTGTAACATATGATGTAGTAAAAAACTACCAAGTAACTACTGGTAGCATGCCAAAACACAAAGGACACGGAGATGTCAGTTCTTTCAGGCAGCAACCTGAAACACAGTGGCAATACGCACATCCCCTCAGGCGCACTAACCATTACCGGGGGACTCCGGACAAACCGCACATGCACAGTAGGATGAAGCAAAACTGATGCCTCTGGAATGAGGCACTTACAAGCTTTTGAATTGTAAACTGGCATTTCGGTGGAACACGCCATAAGTATCAGAGTCACAGGCCTTTGTAAGCAAAACAAACTTTCCAACTCACTTAGAATGGACTCCGAAGTACGCCCAAATTTCTACGATTTATGATTTATGGTTGTCTGCAGCCAAACCGAAGAAGGGTTGCGAAGACCAGCTGGTGCACACTCTGTCACACAATGTTGGAACACGAATTCAGAGTTCAACTTGGAATCTAGTCGTGTTATGTGATGTTGTGCAAAATCTAACATGTAAGAGCAAATGATCAAATGTGCAGCTGCCATCTTTCAAAACGTGTGGTCGAGAGACCTATTTGCATAACTGATTGTTCCTTTGACAGCCCGTCTCATCTCTGTGACATCTTCCCGCTCCTCATGAGCTGCCTCAGGGCCGAATTCTCGTAGGTCTCTCTTTGCACCTGTGGAGCGGACGTGACTAGCTCAAGTCCGGTCAATTCTCTGTCTTCAATTCATCAATATGATGTCTGTGCACATATCAAGTCATATCAAATCCCCGGCTCTCACAGTCATTAAGCAGAGCAACATGGAGCAACTAATTCAACCTGGTTGGAGAAAATCGGTCTGAAATGTGCAGCCTCTGACGCAGCGCGCGCCAAGTCCATTTGTGGAGCGCCACCGAAGGTGAACATCTCCTCAATTCTTTTAAGTCTGGAGAAGGGGCGAGAAGGGGGTGAGTCGGGTAGGAGTGATGGAGAGCGAATATCTGGCAAAATATGGCAAAATGCAGAGACGGCGGCATTCTTGAAGAATGGTGAGACTCAGAAAAACAGAATCGTGGCATGTGCATGCTCCTTTTCCACAGCATCGGTGCCCTCGGGCGCATAATCCTTTGGCGCCACCTAGCACACTACTGCAGTCACGTCAACATGTCAACTTCGATTCGATTTGGTCTAGGACTTCCAGGCCTCGTTCACAATACCTGCTAGACCGTCCAAGAGGTCCTGCCTGTGCCTGACCAAAATTGTTTCTTTTGAATCCAGACTGCATACAACTCTGGATGAGACGCATCGAGATATGCATCAGCTTCAGATAGCTTTAGTGTAGATTCTGTTGACTTCCTTTGGGCACCTCTCAAGCGTCTTCTTGTCCATCATTTCAGAAACTGCTACCTTCCAAGCAGAGTTGCCGAAGCTCTGTCTCCCCCTCTCCCCCTGCCCCACGTCACTCGCACATGAATTCAGTTTGCATGACTACAGTATGTTACACTGGGGATAAAACTCTCATCCCAATAATGTGCTTGATATGTCTATGAACTGTCTATGTGTATACTATATATATATATTTAAATGTGTATGTATGTATGTGAATGTATATGAATGTGTATAATTATGTATATACATGTTACAACAGTATGTTGCAGTATTTTTAACATTTTTTACACTACACTGAGGTTGTGACTTGCAGCCAGAGTTGGTTCTCTGCCAAGAAGGCCACTCTATACCTGACGATCGTTTCAAATCGTATCCAAAGGCAACAAAAAGGTTTTGATATGTTTTGATCATTCTGTTCAACAAGAATAACTGTAATATGTCAATGTGAGGCAAAATAGGTCCTCAAACAACCACACCCGACCTTGAACGACTATAACACATGGATTCCTTGGAATCTTCTCATCCCACAAGAAACGCCTTGCCTCTCCATGCCAGTCTTGTCGTAATGCGCCGGCCTCAAGTGAAGAGTCGAACCATCTAAAGCCATCTAAAGCCATCTAAAGCCATCTCAGGTAAACAAATTAGCCAAACATGATAAAGAATGCAAGTAATGATCGAAATGAACCTGATTTACTTTGTTCTGCTTGATTCTGCTTGAAGTATCTCGAGTTGATATCAACACTCGATCGCGCTGATGAACTCAGGGCTGTGCTCAGGCCAGCCATCATGTGCAGAACCTGCTGGAGGCGGCGGAGGCTTCTCATCTGCCTCAGGCAGACGTCTGAAATCCGGTGATGTGAGAATCACAGCTGAGATGATGATATGTGACCTGTCATGACCTGCCTATTGAGTCTATTGGCCGCCAAACCGATCACTTGTCCTTTCTATTCCTGTCTTAAGTCATATAAGATATCTCAAGATGTCTCTTAAGGGAATCAAATGCTCACCTCTCAGTCTGCAAGATAATTGCACTACGTTGCTGCTCTCCTTGAGGCTGCAACTGTACCTGCTGACATTGCCTGCATCTTCTTTGCCAAAGCCTTCACCAATGTTCAACAAGCAACATGATGCAAAATGCATTGGATCGTGAAATATGTCAGGCACTGTCGCCTCTACGTATTGACAAAGGGACAACAGCAGCAGTGTGCGTGCATGTTCAGCTTTGGTCCTCGTTACCTTTCAATAGCAGAGTCACAAACCAAACACGACAAGCACCGGACTTGCTGGTATCCAGACTCGGCCCACGTTTTATAACGCACCACCTCAGGTAAGCAAGATATGGCAAAATCACCTGCGTATCGATGCTGGAAAGGCTGGAACCAATATTCGCTGCTACCATCATCATTTTCAGATTACGACCTCCATCACCTCGCTACTTCTTGCTCTGCAGTGGCAACAGCTGGTGAAACATCTATCATTCACGATCTATCCTGAATTACATCAAACAAATTGAGCAGGCTTTCAACTTTGAGGATGAAAAACTACAAATTGCATATGCATAGTCTGTTGATGAAAGAAAGTACAACTGCATTTGCCGGCTAAGGAGGATGAAACGAGGAACTAAGAGTTCCTGTTAAACTTGGTTGAACTTATGTGGTTGCCATTGGTATGGCTTGTATGATAGAAGGTCAACAATCCAGATTCATCCACTCTTCGGATCTCTTTGGATCTCTTCGGATCTCTCTGGCAATCTGGGACTCCCAAGCCCAAATCTTGAGGTAGCCAGCTGAGACACCCGTCATGGCGCTAGTGCCTTGTCACCGCATCTGTTCGATCGCCAAAGAGCAAGCTGTACCCAAAGAGCATCTACCCTCTGGCAAACTAACATAGCTATGGAAAATCACCATTTTCAATGGGAAATTCCACTATAAATGGCCATTTTCAATAGCTATGTTAAATTACCAGAGGGTAAAAATAGTGTCTAGGGCAAATGGAACATCATGGCAAACCGCTCTGAGACGCACTCCTTTGCAGAGGCAAATAGCATATGCCAGAACAGCTGGTGTGGCTGGATCCTCGAACATGTTCCACCTTAGCTCTTTAGCTTTCCAAGAATTGAAGTGTGATCGACATGTGATCGACATGTGACATGTTGGGTGCAGGGCTTGACGAGCACTCCCCTTCTCTCTCTGTATCTCTCGGCCTACCAGTCTACCACTTGACTTTGAGCTGCCAACTGCGCTTCGAAGGTGACCTGCATTCCAAAGATCAGCGACATAACGCCCACGGTCTGCAGCAGATTCACGAAGTAGAACCTGTTTAGGGCTGTGGATGGCTGTGGCTAAAATCTCCAGAAGTGGCTGCGAACGCTGCCAGTGTGCTGCCACAACGACAACCCTGTTGTGAGTCTTCTCAGTGCATGTCTGAACACTTGGGCCAAGACTGATCTGAGAAGCACATCTGGTCAATTGACCGCCTCAGTGTGTGGAAGTCCAAACATATGTGAATTGTCAGCTCTGCATCAGACAAACATAGACCAACAACTTTGCCTTGTGCCTTTCCTGCTCTGCGGGGTCAAATGGTACAGCTTGCTCGGGGCTCGAACACATGCGGTGACAGGGTCTGATCCAAGATGTTGTCTCTTCCCTGAGATCAACAAAACTGGGTGTCGTCTCATCAACAACGTTGGTTGATACTATTTGATACTAGTTGGAACAGAATAACCATGCACAAGTGCATAAACAGTTGATCTGGCCCTGCAACCCCGCCTTCCAATCAGTGGTTCTTATGATGAACCGATAAGAACCTTGGCAAAGTGTTCAAATGGCAACAATCCAATCAGACTGTGTCCTGTATCCTTGTTAAGCTCGCTTCTAATTCATTCCGGCTTAACGCATTGGTCAAACGAGCACTCTGGGGAACCGGCAGTACTCAAGATAATCTGTCACTTTCCAACCTCGGTCTTCTCATGCTCAACAAACGGAATTTGCCGACAGAAAATGGACCGAACTTTGACAAACTTGTTGGATCGTAGAGGCTTTGGACAATTTTAGGACGCGGCCATGATAGCACTCTGCAATGTTCACACAAATTCGGTCCGCAATCACTTGGAACGGGTACATCAGAAGATAGAACAACCTCGCAAAGCTTGCTGGCAGTGCGGAAAGCCTGGAACTCCAGTCTCACCACAGGCCATACTGGCAATACAACACTTCCTGTCCCCATGTTTTCCCTGTGCGTTCTGTGGTCAGTAGACATCATTGCCAACTTTGCACCGCCTGAGTCATCTGAGGTGGATGCAAGTAGAAACTAGCATTGTGCTCAGGAATCCTGCCAAACTCGCAATGTCACTATGCCCCCGTCTAATCGTTGTTCGTTCCGCGTGCATATGGCAACAATGAAAACAGAAGAGACAACACGGCCAGTGAAGTCCTGAAATTGGTGAGGATTTTCGACTCGTTGAACATCCACATACAGAACTGGGCAAGCAATTGGAACCAAAAGACTTGTACGTGTCAACCCGACATTCTCAGCTTCAAGACAGAATCTTAGAGTATTGACGTCAATTCCTGTCAAATTCAGTGACTGAACCAGCTCCACGACTGGCTTAGCTGCAGGCCACATAAAAGGTAGGAACGACCAAATTTGCCACGGAGTCAGCAGAGATGGTGGCCAGGAATGAAATCATTTCCTCCAGGTTCACGTGTTGGCTAACGCATGATATCGACGGTTGAACATCTGTTTGATATTGTTTGATGTGCGTTTATGTTCCACAACTATCCTGGCACTTGAGAGTTGATTAATTAAAATCAATCAAATTATGTGGGCTGAGATTCTCCGAGCTAGCACATTGAAAATCAACACACTTGTCATCATCTGTTTGTGTATCCAAATGACACCTCCGATTGCACATTCCTTGGACATCTATAGAGGGGATGTTTTTTAGTCCTCCGTCTCTCCCTCCAGCTCCATCTCGTCTGCATCCTGCGGGAATCGATATTCCATGAATGTTCTGTTTTGCATTGTTTCACATTAGTTTGATATACATCAAATTTGGGGAAAATAACCAATTTCATCCAATTTCCAAGACTGAAGTAGCGCGCCAGCCCGAGACCATTCATATACATACATATGTTCCATATGTATATTCAAAATCAACACACACATATATATATATATATACATATGCACTATTCAAATGTATACATTGATATAAATCAATGTATATATGTATATATATATATATAAGTAATATCAAACAATGTTGATGTTGAAATAAGCTACATATTGACACACGTACAATAAATGAGGCACCGTCAAAATTCCTTGTCTTGGCCTTGCTGAAAAAACCAATCGTTTTTTTGTTGTTCGGGGCCGTATCGCTATGCCTACGTAGTTCTGTACTTATGAAGATGGAAGAACAGATCTGTATTAGGAAGAGGAAAGGAAGAGAGGAACGGACAAGAGGAACAGAAAAAAGAGAAGAACAGGAAAGAAAGAACTGGGGAAAACGAAAGAAAGAAGAGAGGCAAGGAATAAGAGAGGAATACGAAAGGAAGAGCAAAGAAAGAGGAAGGAAGGAGGAAGGAAAGAGGAAGGAAAACCCATATCCTTTCATGGAATTCTCACCCTCCAAGGGTCATGGGCAATATCCCACATGTTTGTTGATTTTGTAGAAATTTCAGGACAAGGCATACATCTTAAACGCAAATACACACATATATATATATATATATACACATAGACATATCTACGTATACAAATACATATATACTGACAATATACATATATGTATTTGTGTATATATACATATATAATCATATATATATATATAATATACACATTTGTGCATTGTTTTTTGGTAATATGTATATACGTATTTTTAATTTTCAAAACATGTTGCACGTAACGAATTTTCTTTCGGCGCTTTATGGGGACAAAGGATTGCAACCGCGTTTTTCAGGCTTACAAATCGTAATTGTCTTGGCATGTTTTTTTTGGAACCAACAGATTGCTGCCGCGTTTTCGGACACAAAAATCGGTCGTAATTATTTCTTCATTTTTTGGGAAAAAAGAAAGGAACATGAACTGGCACCTTTCATTCTGGAAGAGAAAGGAAGAAAGGAAAGAGGGAAAGGAAAGAAGGAAAGGGTCTATCTGTGGTCTGGGGTTACTTTTCGAACAAATGGGTATCGCCAAGGTGTGGTTTTGGGCGGCCCTATTGCCATACAGTGTTTGGAGATGTATTTGGCGCACATTTCAAACACAGAGTGGGCACTCCGTATTAAACTGGCCAGTATACTGCACATCAATGTTCATTAAATACCAATGTATCATAATGTATTAAGTGGTACAGTACTGATCAGTACTGTATCAAAAATTAGCACCAATGATCTAAATCTAAAACATCTCAACTAATATCAGGTTGTGTGTCTTAGCGGCTTAGCAAGCACACTGCAGTGTGTCAGTTCATGGGAGAGTTTTTGTTTTTTGGGTGCCTCAAAGGTGTCGTTCGCGCATTAACAGTTCCAAGCAGGAACTGTGAGGTCAGGGAACTGTGGAACTGTGAGGTTAATATATGGTTAATATATGGTTAATATATGGTTAATATATGGTTAATATATGGTTAACATATGGAAGACAGGGGAACTGTGGAACTGGGAGGAACTCTTCATGTTTTGATCCGATCCTAGCGGGAGATTTTAGAATAGATTTGAGATGTAAAAGCCTGATAAACGCAAAGACTCTATTAGTAGCCCAATCATGAACTTGGGCTTGCCAACATGACACAACTTCAGGTGGGCCACTAATGGGTAGCAATGACATGATAGAGGGATCCAGGTTGCATATGCGTTCTTAAACATAGCATCGAAAACAGAAAAGTGCCTCACCTCCCCACGATCTATTTTTGTTTTCCTCCAACTGCGTAGTGAAGGGTTGTCATGTACCCTTGGGGGTCTGGGGCTGGAAGTGTGTTCGCTCAACGTTTTTGAACCTTTGCTTTCTTTTTGCAGCCTTCGGCACCCCTTCGTTTGACACTCCACACTCTACACTTTACAGTCCACACTCTACACTCCCCGCTCTTCACTCCACGCTCCACAGTCCACAGATGTCCACAGTCTACAAAAGTACAATAACAAGGGAAGAATGTCTTACGTGATGTGCATTCGGGTTCATGGGTTGTAAAGTTGAATTTGGAAATGCAAGGTTTTTGAGGTCGCAGTGTTGCTGAATGGAGCACCTCAAACTTCTTCTGGTCATCGTCTGACTCCTCAGCTGATGATATGGTGAATTCTTTGCAACCACCCTCCAGATTTCAAAGCAACCTGGACTTTATGAAGTTCAAGAAGTGACAATCCAATCCCCAATTCCGAAGTTTGACGACAAATATTCCAACAAATGACGTGGTACCTGTGTGAAATACCGTCACTTCAACATGAAATGCATTTGTTCACTCTTTTAAATTGAACCAATCATTCGGCTACTTTTCCTTACATCATGCCATCAACATCTGATGATCTCATGCCTCCTTCGACCTGAGGTCCTGTCATCATCATCATCAGCCCGTTTCGGTCTGGCTGCGTTCAAAGAGGCCATGTATCGATCCTGGCAAACTTCCACATTCTTCGATTCTTCACTTTATTGTTTCTCCAATGAGGCAGCACAAGCATTTGGACATATTTGATCATATTTGGACGCGTGTCAAGCTGCATCTCACACCTGGATCCTTGTGCTTCGTTGAATCAGCAACACCTCGATCTATATCGACTCGAGCAATTCGCCAGCAAGACCAAGGTCCGTTTCCAAACGGCCAGCTTCCCCATCACGACATCCTGGAGGATTTCAAATGGAGCGACATATGCAACCAGAAAACTCAGAACACTGAAGAGACATTGCAGTGTGTCAAAACCTTGTACCCCTGGTGAACATCAAAATAGCTGGTAAATGGATGTTCATCCCACTAAAAATGGTATTAATAGGTATTGATCCATACCCACATGAAAAGCCAAGAGAACACTCCCGCAGTCCTCATTGGGGCCAATATAGATGCGTTCCATGAACTGGAGACCAATAAGAGCCACGTACATGACCTTCAGCATCTTCAGCGCTTGAACATCAAGGATATTCAGCACATTGTCTTGTTGTTGTTGGTCAAACATGTCAGCCAGAAGATTCTATTTTCATCTATTTTCTTAATCTTTGTTAGACAATGTTATACATGCTGTATCATGCTGTCATATCATGTCATATCATGTGTTTTAGTGTCCCTGGTTCCGTCTTGGGACGTATCAGTAGGGTTCAATAAAACGTCACTTCGAGGCCGCGGCAAGGAAATCGAATAGAGTCGGGGCAGCAAGCAACGTGAAAACCGCCAAGGTCTGCGAAATCCGGAGCGCCAGCGTATTTCTTCAGACTCAAACTGTGCAGACTTGACATCACTTGCCAGGATGGTGCCCCCCAGTGATGTTAGTTGGTTTATAAAGCCCATGAATACTATAGTTATATCTGCCATAAACCATAGTTATGGGAGTTATAAACCAACTTAGCTAACTATGGGGCACCACCTTGTTGCCATGATGGTCAGTTACTATCAGTATCGGCTTTTGCATACACAATTTGACCACCAAACCATCACAGCACAAAGGCACCAATCTCATCCAATCTGTATCAAGGGCTCAACGCACGCACCTGATTTGTGATGGCAATTGGCACAGTGAGCCTTGGAACCGTTGCGACCCGAACGGCACTTTTGATCATTCAAGTGACCACGCTTCAGTGTAATGAATGCATGGACAAGCCCGGCTGGCAAAGCTGTCCTCTGAAAGTTGACAGTGCCAGGTGATGCTGTTATATCGGGACTCACTCATTTGTGGAACATTCCACCTGTACTTTTGTACCATTAAGACATTAAGATCGACTCAGCTCCCTTACAGCTACCTGATGCTACATCTTGACACATCTCTGGGAGTAAAAACATGGATGTTCTTTATGACAATTTATGATCTGCACATGGGCCTACAGCAAGAAAGGCCTTGCCGAGAAATACTGATAAGATGTACTATATAATGTACTATACCTACCCATGCATGGTAATCAACCAAGCTCATTTTGGTGTTTAGGAAACTCCAAGAGCCAAACATCAGCTCGCACATAAAGCTTGTGAAGGCCACCTTGATGGTGATTCGAATGACCTTGGCCAAAAGTCATGCATTCCTGTGTTTGAGTTGAGTCTGCAACTGCACTCCTCAGCTCTTGAATGCATCTTCAAACGACTTGGATTCAGAGCACTTTGAAGCAAGACAAGACGGAACTCAAACAAAGTGCCAATTGCAGCAGTTGAAAGAGAGATAGCACTCTCACAGTGTTACCAAGAGCAAGAGAGGAGAAGTGTTTCCGCAGCAGGACCCACGGACAATTTGGTCCAAACTCCTTCGAGGAACAAGGGTGGGGTATGAGGGAGACAAGAACCGGTAGCAGCCAAAGGAGTCACAAAGGCATCCAAACAAAGGGCACAAAGGGGCCCTCACCAACTCATGGCTTGGACATCATTGGACATCATTGGACCGATTTCACGGCTCACATTCACGGCTCAATGTAGATAGCTTGCGTACAGAATGCGACGCTTGAGGATTGCTGTCCTTCTTACACATCCACCATGATTGAACACGTACAAATAATTACAAATAGCAAATTAAACAATATTCTGTCTGGCAACAACATGCAATAGTAGCAGCTCCCCAACGTTCTGTGATCTGGACGAACAATGTGAAGAGGAAGAACTGGATATTGTCTTTGTACATGTCTGAGAAGGCGCAACGAAGGAGGCAAATCTGCAAGGCCTGTCATGTTGAAACATCTGAAATTTGGTTTGACATCAGTCGACCGTGATGTAAACAACGTACTACACAGTGTCATGTAGCCCGCTATTTCCACACTTCAAGCGCTTCTGGACACATTTCCATCAACATCAAACAGTATTCAATCATCATGCCAGTTGGCACCCCATTGATGTACACCAAGAGCGCCAAGGCCGACCTGTGGCAGGGACCAATGTTTCCATTCGAACAGTGGCGAAGCCTTCAGCCGCTGAGCCCTGGCGCCTCTTCCAAAGGTGTGTGGTGAAAATGGGCGGCATCTCCGGATCCTCCTGGGTGATCCAATGGATCATCAGCGGATTTCAAGAGATTCATTCAGCAAAGACCGAAGAAATACAGCCCACTCCTCTGGTATAACCTCTGTCTGGGCCTTCGCCAAAGGGCATCTTGTGCACCAAGCTTGACATAAGCATTGAAGCAGTCAATCAAACAGCTTTAAGCAACTCCGCTTTATTTGCAACTACATATCATATATTGTATTCTTCTACAGTCGCACTTTTATAGTATCATTTCATCATATTTCATACCATTTTCAGAAATCAATATGGCATTGGTGGATATTGGTTTCCATCTTATTATTGCGTGTTAAAGGCCACATAGCACTCGCCTTGAAAAACGCTTATCACTCGAGCGGACACTACACCCTTCTCAGCCTCAGTGTCCGCATCGCTGCGCTCACCCTTCTCAGCCTCTTCAGCTTGCTCCTCGAAAACAAAAAACAGAACCTAAAAACAGACTTTGCTCAGACTGAAAAACTCAATTCAGTCATTTCAATTCCAAAATATTCCAAAAGCCCAAAACGCCTTTTTCCATCCTTTTGCAGTCTTGCAGTAATTTGTCACTAACTATCCATAACTATTCACTACAGTATATTTCACTATTACTTATGAAATGTCCTTTACGAGCTGAAGGTCAAATCTAGCGGTCCTCCCCCTGGCACTGTCCTCATTGATGAGCTCCCTCAGGCGATTTGCTCCAGATTTGTCCTGAAGTGAGTTGCTGAAACGCTTCTGCCTCTGCCTTGCAAACCTTTGGAACAAAAATGGAAAAACATGATGGACATGATGAACAAGGTGGTTACTGCGCGCATCTGCACATATCAAGCCAGGCATAGCTTGTGGGAATGGTGCGCAATCTGTCAAATCATAATAAATCCATATAAATCCATATACCATCTGGTTAGGACTAACATAGCCATGGAAAATCACCATTTTTAATAGGTAAACCATCTATTTCTATGGGCCATGGCTTCCATGGCTATGTTAGTCATAACCAGAGGGTAAATCATCATGAATCAGTGTCGTGATGACTGCCATCCTCACGCTTGTAGTAGCTGCTGGAGCTAGGTGGGACCTGCAGCTCGAATGCTTTGGAAGAACGCGGTGTCCAAGGGGTTTCAGGTAGATGAGCTGTTGGGCACAAATGGAGGGAGGGTAGTGAACGAGCTTGAAAACCGAGCGGAATAGCAGTTTTGGAATTTTAGAGTCCGGGGTCACAATGATGAACATGCCATACCGTATGGGCCATACCGAATCGAAGCAGATTTCCCTGATATATGTGACGTGAGGATTCTTGTACTTACGGACTCGAAGAAACACAATGTTGATGAAAACATGGATTCAAGTGGCTGTAGGGCGCTGTAGATGTACAGATGAGCAAAGCGGCTTCTTGAGAAAGTACCAGCTGCCAGCTTGCTCTTGAATGCATCAAGTTGAACTAGTGTGCCAACTACATCCAACTAAATAATTACTAAACAGAGATTTCTCAAACGATCACATCAGCAACAACCTTTGTGAAGATCGAACAAATAGACACAAATTGGCTGATGCATGTGGCCTAGGAAGGATACGCTAGCCAAATGCAGCAACCAATGGTTCATGTGAGCGCTCGTATTTCCTTGTCAAGAGTTTGGGATACATTTTATCCTTCGAAGTGAGGATGATACAGAAGAACGATAGGGGGCAGCGATGTATTGCAAAGAGCGAGCAACAAATACCAGACATGGGAAAACAGATGGTCTTCGCAAGTGAAATATCCGAGCTTGATTGTTACAACATGTTTTTTTACATGTAAAACCAACATGTTACAACACATGCTGGGATCCCAAAGGCCAGGGGGCCCGGCCAATAGCTTCAAAGAGGCCGAAATTGCATAGCCGGCCAGGCACACCATGAAAGTACCTGAGGTTTTGCCGCAGAACTTCAGCTCAACTGGCCCAGTCACCCAGTCATATTAGGTTTTGTATGTCAGTTGTATGTCAGTAAGTGGTGAGGTAAGTAATGGTAGCAAGTATGTCAGTATTGTATAGTATTGTCAGTATTGTAGATCAATAATGATCAATAATGATCAAGACGCAAATGAACATTGATCCATTTGCAAGTTGCTTGGTTGAGGGTCAGTGAAGCATGTACCTGTTCTTCAACGTGCAGAAACAACAACCGGCCCTGCATGGCCCTGCCTACGCGCCCTGTTCGTCGCTCTCCTGGAATAGTCTTGCTGACTTCGCTCTCCCCGTTGTAGGAACCTGTCCCAGGAGTCCCAGCTTCGCTTTGACTTGGCGCGAGTCGTCCCGTTGCCCCACAATGCCCTACAGTTGAGACATCCAGAAACAAGCCAGGCAACTCGTCACCAATTCGAAGATGCCCAAAACGCATTCTTCCTGTGGAATGCCAAAGTGCCAACAAAGCAGTTCTGCGGAAGCTGAAAACTGTGGCATATTGATGCAATATTAATATTGTGGGATGAAAGGGGTCACGCGCGGATTCGGAAACTAAAACCGCGATGAAAGGGACCCTCAACTTCTGCAAAAGACAAAACAGACAATACACATGATCTTCAGTGGCCAATCACCACAAGCCATCTGATCTGTACTTTCTTTGAGACCTCCTGAGGACCCGAATGGGACGCAAGCTCTCGATTCAGCTGGCGAGAGGTTGCATCCCATCCAAAATGATGTGCCAAGGACTGATAGAACTGGGCCATTTGAGTCTTTCTCAATGCTCTATGAAGGCCATAATCATCATATTCTGCTTGAATCCACTTGGTATGCCTTGGTGCATCTACTCTGCTGTCGTTTATTCAGCAGCACAACAGCCCTGCACAGCGCCTTGGGATCTGCTGGTTTGCAATCACTCCAAGGCATTGCTGGCCGACAGGTTCAGATGCTTCAGGATGCTGAAGCGGCTTCAGGACTATGGTTAATCTATGGTTAATCTATGGTTAATCATTGGAATAACAATATATAGCACTCTCAACTTTCCGAGCTTTCCAAGTGACCAGTGACAAATGCTACCTATCTATGCAAGGCATCTGCATCGATACCATTTGGACCAAAGCTTGTATTGACTGAAAGCTCTAAACCAAATAAGAAACACGTGGAAACACAAACAAATTCTCAGAGCATGGCGACTGCTTTGAAAGAGACAATTCCAATCTCGGCGGGAAGACTGTTCCCTGGAGTGGTCTCACCCTGAATCAAGCCCACTCCTGCAGAAGGCACCCAATCATGTTACAGAGAGGTGCTTTTGCTGGTTCTGCCAGGCTGTTTTATATTGCTTTCGCTTCTGAATTCAATGTGCAAAATTGCGCAAAAGCATGCAAAAAACCACTTCTGATTCTGAACCTTCTGTGCCAAATAGGTTTAAGGCTATGCCAAGCTGAACTGCTGGAAGTCCTATGAAGACAGGGGTGAAGCAAATCGCACCCACCATGATGAAGGCCCGCAACTGTGGCCTAGCAAACCCATGCACCCCAAGTCGCACTCCAAACATCCACTCAGTCAACGACTCATTTTGCAGCTCATCTAGCGTTCGTCATTTTCATCGCGTCCAGCTCTCTGGCCGGCCCTTTGAGGTCCCCTGCACGATGAAGAGGGACCAGTGGCGGAAATCGATGAGCCTTTCGCTATGCTGCACATTGAAGTACTAGCTTCAAAACTGTGAAAACAAAATAAAACAAAACTGTTTGCAATTGTCCTTACGTCTCCAGTCATAAGTTTTTGCCGGGCTGGCTTTGGCGGGAACGAGAGCCGGCTCATGAAACGATGGTAGCCTCGAGGATTGCATGGACTTCCAGAAGTAGAAACACAGCAGGGTGGACACCGTAGACACCGTGGACACCACTAGGAGTCAGACCCCAAAGGATAAAGACCATGACTACACCTTGGAGAGGTCGTGGTCGACCGTCGAACAGATCATCAGGAACATTTGCAAAACTAACGTCCCAGCTGATGATGCCCATGGCGATGTAGAAGACAATGTAGAATCTCAGAAGTCAAGACGAGTCGAGACACATGATAAGGATCATCAAAGTAGTTAGCAGGTCCTGGAAAAAGTTCACATAGGACAGGAATACTTTGGACATTTTTTGCTACGTTCCTGTGCATGTGAAACTGTGGGAATCTGTGGGATCAAGCCAACACACGATCACAGATTCGTCGAATCTCTTCAACAAACAATGCGCCACTGAGTTTGCAAACATGGTCGGGAAGGCAAAGTACACCATGACTTCGAAGTGCGTCATTGGGTAGTAGAGCACATAAAGCCTCATGAATATCATGAACTCATATGAACTCAGAGGTTGTGAAGATGCGGAACAAACTGAACCACCTGCAAAGTGTTTGCGCATCTGGGATGTTAAACATCGTCAAATCATCGTCAAATCATCAAATCACCTTTAAGTGGACGACCGTACAAGTGCTATTTATATCATTTTATATATATGGGGATGGGTCAAAACCCTGGTACCTAGTGAACCCCAAGTCATAGCTGGGATTTATGGATGTTCATCCCACTAAAAATAGTATTAATAGGTATTGATCCATACCCATATCTACTGTATGCTATTTGAAAAGAATGCTTGGCACGCTATCTTGTGGAAGCAGAAGCTTGAAACTCTCGCAGCTGAAAATCTAGGGCTGTTGCTTGTAGGTGAACTTCTCTCGACCCGACTGTATCGCCACGTCAGGTGTCTCCACGAAGTCGGAATACCAAGCCCTGGCCAAGAATAACACATTGGAATTTGGACGCCTGGAATCACACCATTTAGATATCTAAAGAGGCGATTCAAAAGACATCCAAAAGGACTCAATTTTAAAATGGTGAAGCAGTGAGGCTGCAATGCCGGTTCCCTTTCTGCCTGCCAGCTGCCAACATCTTTTCACCGGGACCTCTCTGCCTAAGGCGCCGTGCACAAACAAACATGTTTGCTTGTTCCAGTCACTCACGTAAGTGCAACAACGAACAAAGCCACTTGATGGTACAAGCAAACACACACTCTGTCTAATTATCTCTAATTAGTTTTAGGCTGATGAACAAAAGCTGCCCGCATTTGAACATGTTAGTTTTAGTGTGTGCATGATCCGTCGATACAAGCAGTGCTGATCTCCAAAATGGATCCACGATTTCAAAGGCTGACTTTTTGGATTCAGAGGGGTCTCAGGCTAAAACCAATACTGGAAAGCAATGGTCACACGTCCAGGAAGCGCTCCCTGAGAATTTCAAACAAAGCACTGGAGAAAGATGTGCCAAATCAGATCTGCGGATGTCTGCAGTTGCGGAATGTGTTCTGCCGAAGCAATCTTCATGCGCCGTTGGTGCAATATTCTACACCTTTGGTCTAGGCTGCATGATATCTGGATCTTTTCTATCCCAAGTTCCGGGCAGACTTCGGAATGCCCTGTTGCAAGTATACCTAGGAGCTTGCGCAGCTTGCGTGTTTCACAGGCTTTCCTGAAACTAGCGGAGCAGTTTTTGAAAAGGTTTCCAGCAAAACAAGGCAACTCATCCATCGATACTCTTGATGAGCGGAGACATTCCCAGGCATCGTGCAGCCATGCATGTCTGACATCCCAAAACAACTTCAGTGCTGATTCGTGTCTCTCAAATATTGATTCTACGGGAAGAATCTGAGAGACATGCAGGCTCTGTCACAGGGTCTTCGGCGAAGTTGTTCCTGAGTGGGTCAGGACATCTGTGCAAATACATCACAATCTTCAAACCTCTTGACAAACCTGCACGATCTTTCTACCACTCTAAAAGGAGGCAGCCACATCAAATGAAAGTATATGAACATAAATTAAATTAATTACAGGAATCTTGCTGTGCATTTCTAGCAAAAGCAGAGGTTAAACTGAGAATGAATTCTCTAAAACATGTACATCGAAGCAGTGCTTTCATGGGGATCATTTTGGCACTGCTTCGAGGGACTGAACCACCAAGTGATCCCCTGCGCACTTCTAGGTATGCACTCATTTGACAAGGGTCAACGTGGAGGCCAAGAAAGACTCCTGGCGAAGGTGTCTGTGGCCCCTTTTTTCTCAACAGGGCGCTACAATATTTCCATATATTTCCCATCAGATCCCATCACAAATGAAGGACACATGCGTTGACGATGTTGACGTGCGCCAGTGCATATGGATCTGTAATCTTCCTATATCGATGCCCCATCTCGGCCGAGACTGCTTCTGAATTGGGAATTGGCCAAAGTACAGTGTCTAGATGATCCCTCGAAATGGTTCACAACTATCCTTGAGTTCTAGATGAATTCGGCACAGGTGTAAATTGCAGAATCAGGAAGGGCAATGAGTATCCAACGATACTATTTGTATAGATATGGTGCATCTGTCCAGGCAACTGTCCAGCTGTGTGATATGCTTGATGACAATGTTGCATATGCTGTGAATATATGAGACATCATCAAACATTTGATACATTTGTCTTAAAAGAATAACACATTGCACAATTAGCTGCACGTGACGGTGCTCTTATCTCAGTGCCTTCGTAACTTCGAAGAGCTTGGCACCCGATGATGCTTCAAACCATCGATCGTTCGACAATTTCACCGAAGGCACCTGAGCTTTCTGGATCGAGTGGCATGTCAAGATAGTGAAATCCTCATTCTAGTGCCTCAAAGCTAATCCGAGAGTGGTAGACCTAAAATAGACATCTAGATACATCATGATACATCTGGGATCAAGGCAAGTCCTTAAGGCAATTCCAAGGTATGGCATATCGATCATATCGCAAATCAGGGCTTGGATCATCCAGATCATCCGGGCCTCATCCAAGATGCACTCCACTTCCGTCAGAGAACAGCTGTCTCCCTGAGCCTCGGGATGCGACATCAAGTGCTTGACAGACCTACGACGCTCCTTTTCGAGAGGTTTTCATCATTGATTTTGGAACATTTTGGAACCATGACATAGCTTGGCATAGCTTGATATAATCGCTAATAGATGCTAATAGCTCAACTCGACAGAGTCGAACCCAACTTGATCAAGAGCCAACCATTTCTCTCTGAAGCAGTCAACATCAGTCAACTCTGGCCTCTCAATGTCTGAGACTAGGGTCATCACTGGACTTCCCAGCGAGAGCAGGCCAATCTCGCCACCCTCTGGAACCCATTTGCAACCTGCCATGGCGATCAGTCCCAACGGTTTCTCAACGGTAAAACGCACGGCTTATGCTGTGCGACCATCCTGCTGGCGCCTTGTGTTTGCTCAGTAATGGTCCAGAGCCTTGGCTTATCTTGGTTTGCATGAGTCTGCTGTCTTGTAGCATTTGCAACAAACAAACAGTAAAGATAAAAAAAGGAAACAACTCATGGAATCCAACGTCCAACCAACCTGTTCTGCGCACACCTTACTCAAAATGAAGCCTCCGTCGGACCTTTCCATCCCTCAGTCCGAAAGGTCCGAAAGGTCCGGTGTGGCATCCTGCTGTTGGAGCCCCCACGGAACGGTGCGCCCAAATCCACGGCAATTGCTCCAGTAGGGCAAGTATGGAAGGAACATCTCCTGAGACAAAGTGGCAAAAATGCGGACCATCCAGGCATCTTTGTGTACGCTTTGAGATTTGGAATGATTTGGATATATGGATCTAGCAACCAGTCACGGCACACATGTTCAAAATTCTTCAAAATTGTTCGCTTCAAACCAAGGTGTTGCATGGTGGATGCTTTTGCGCACATGTAAGATATATTTGGACAGCTCTCCAACAGACGCTGATCTGAGGCATCACTGAGAAGCCAGCTGTGCTGTCTCTCCAATAGTCCCCTTTCTCTCGGAAAACGTACTCTTGCTCACCGCCCTCAGCCACAAAATACCCTCTGGTAAACTAACATAGCTATTGAAAATGGCCATTTATAGTGGATTTTCCCATTAAAAATGGTTATTTTCCATAGCTATGTTAAATTACCAGAGGGTAGTTATTTTCCATAGCTATGTTAAATTACCAGAGGGTATCACAAAATCATGCCGCCCATGGCTTGAGCCGTTGATGGCTTGTCTCGTGTCATGTCTTGCCTTAGGTCTTGCGTCAGTACTTCCAAAATGTTCCAAAATGTTCCAAAATGTTCCTGTTCCAAGTCCCAGTTGCGGAAAGCAACGGGGAACGCAATGAGACTCCAAAAGCGACGTGTGCTTGGTCTAAGATCTCGGCTGCCACTGCCGTCGCAATAGGTCTGTGGTAATTCTGCAACGGGACTGACACTGGGAGCCAGTTGAGAAACGCCTGGCTCGGTCAATTCCACGAATTGAATGAACTTTGACTTGGGCTTTGAGATGCTTTGAGGGTCTGAATGAATCTTGCCAAAGACTTTAAGGCGGATCGAAGACTATCCCATATGATTGAAGATACAGAGTTGAGAAAGGCATCGCTGGCGATTTGGAGTCGAAAAGCACCAAACATCAAATCTGTTTGCGATTTTGCGCACCTGCGTGATGACTCGCTGGTCAGCTCCTTGGGTGAAGGACTTCATCGGCATGTTGGCTGGCCTAGAATCCAGAGACTGCAGACAATAAAATCATACAAAATCAATGACAATGTGACAATGTCTAGTGACAACTAATTTGATGTGGTCTTGATGTAGTGTCGCAGTGTCCACGTCAAGTCCATGTTGGAGGTAGGGAGACAGACGGAGACACGCAACGTGTTGTTGGCGACGCAAACGGAAGTAAAGAGTGAATTCAGACATCATCTGACAACTTGGTTTCTTTTGACTTTGTGAATTAGCTTTTGGACTGATTCACATTCTGGGACTTTGGCAACTCCAACGAGAGTTCCGAGTCGAGTTTAATGGCAAATGACCTGCAGCAAAAACTCGCGAATTTCATTCATATCTTGACAGGCACAGAAAACTCACTGAATTGAATGACAATGCCGTTTACTCACATTCATATGTACATATTTCACAGAGTAAGTTGCAGCTGCTGCGTGGCAGTATTTTGAAGTGGGCCAACACCACAAAAAGGCAGTTAGACATGAAACGCTGAGATATCCACTGGGCCGTTCCAACTGTGGCACGGGCCTTGCCAATGTCCAAAGCGACAAAGCGGAGGAGCGTCAAAACAAACGCAACTGGAACTGTTTTTTTCCCAAAAAGTGTGAACAGGATTAAACATGTACATTGAAGTACTAGCCTGCTCCCGGGGACCCAAACTTGCACCCTACTGCATCTTGGGTGCAGGTTGCAAATTCTAACCCCAGCGTTCCATGGTGAATTTTTGCCGAGTCAAAGGCCGGCTCGGCATACTCCACAAGGGCAGAGCTCAAAAGCATGAAGGCCTGAGCTGCTCGCGGTTTTATTTGTTCGTTTTTGCAGGCATTTACACACAATATGCAATGTAATGTATTGCATTGTAGTGCAGTGCAACGCAATGCAATTCAATTGTATGGTATGGCACGGTACGGATCGGTACGGCATGTATGAGTATGTATGAGTATGTATGAGTATGTATGAGTATGTATGAGTATATATCTTTGTACAACCATCTTGAGCGACAACATGAATCCCGCAGTTTAATCCGCCGTGGCGTAGCACAGCAAAACTTTCCAGAAATACCTGGGGCAAAGGGCATCTGGCTGGAAAACGCCGTCCACGATCTGCACCTCCACCTGTCGAAATTGAGTTTCCGAAGAATTTCCATGAAATTCCAAGCAACCCTCATTGGTGCAAACTGGTTCAGCTGCAGTCTAATCATGATACTATGATACTGCTACGTAGTATGGTATGATTCTATCCATCATCACTGTGTCGCTGGCTTCAAGTTCCTATGGGTTCTGGAAGCTCCATGTCTGTCCAAACCAAGCAGGGTTGACTCGCCATTCAATATCCACCAATGGGTGTAGCCTCGCTGTAAATCAAACGTTTGATTCGGTTGACAGTCACCGGAGCCCTTTGCTTTTGGGCAGGCAATTTGCATTCAGAATCTCTGAGGCAGCATATTTCGTTTCATTTCAAACAAGCTGGAAAAAAAGAAGTGTTGCTGCCAGCAGGCCAAGCTCTTCTAGGCTCCTGACATGAAAGTGAAAACCCCACTGGCCAAGGCCCCACCATCTCAGCCAACTGTGCTTCCCACGCCCAGTTACAAGGTCCGGTTTCGGACGTGAAAAGTTTTTGTCAAAAACGGTTCCAGTCCAGTGGTTCTTTGTTATCATCCAAAGCAGCGTCTCGTGCAAACAACAAAGTTGTTGAGAGACTTTTTCCGAGACTCCGCAATTGTCAGTTCAAACCATTTTACCCTTGGCAATTGTACAAGTACAAGATCATAAAAGTATATAAAAATACCATGTCTGAACTTCTGTGAAACTAAGCAATGGACTCTCCCCTTGCTGCAAGCCCTGCCAGGGCTGCGATCTCGCCACTTTTTGGTGAGTCGGGTGAGTCGGGTGACCGAAAGGAAGTCTCGGTCTACCCAGCAACAAATAGCAACAAGATGTCGTGCCATATCGCCACATATCGCCACATATCGCCACAGTGCTTCATTCAGATTTTCTCTATCCGACTCTATCCTATAAATCGATATAAATCGTGAATGCCGAGACTGCATGGCCTCTTGCACGAAAGCAGGAGGCAAAGACAACTCTGCCTTGGTATAACACATGTCGTTTTGCAAAAAAGATGGCTGAAGAATGCTGAAGAGTCTGAGTGCGATGTCTTGCATGGAGTGGGAAGTAGTGGGATTGCTGAAAACATTGCAAAAAGGCTGTATAAAGTTATGGCATAAAGGATTAAACATGAATTTGCCAAAGACACAAAATAACTGCTCCGAAGATCGATGGGGGGGAGAAGCTGAACTTCAAGCGCGTGGACATCAAGGTTTCTCTTTCACCGGTCATAGCAGGGTTGAAAGAAATTGGAAGGAACTGGAAGAACCCTGTAATTATACCGACAAGCAAAAAAAAAAACAATGTCCACATCACCATTGAATTAACATGAAGTCGCCTTCTTGGACCTGAGATCTGACATGATCTGACCGTTTAACCATGTAGATGGAACCCAGATCTGCAACTCTTCTGATAGGGATCCGTGCGCACCCTCGGCTTTCTGCGAGGAGAATATCTAAGTCTCGCTTGTCTGCAGTCCTTCAGCAAAGATTTGGTTGATAGACGTTGATACCACAGTCTGAAACAAATCGTTGCAAGATGTTGCAAGGCCGAAAAAGGATGGCTCAGCTGTGGACACTGGAGCAGTCGGGCAAACTCAAGGTGTATACTGATGCATACTGTACATCTCGATATCTCATGATATCTCGCTCCTTTTTGAATAACGCCTCTTACCTCAGGACTCATTATCAAATGAAGTTTAGAAGTCAAACTTCCGACAATATGGACAGATGAAAAGCAGAGATGGGAAGAGTCAGGGAAGACAAGAAGAAAGAGAAAGTCTCAGAAGACAGAAGATCCAGGTGCGCGAAAAGGTAGGAAAGTCGCGATTCACTGTGTTTTTCCAATGATTTGTGGCTCCGGAGGGTTAAAAAGTAGGCTCGCTAAAGCGGCGGGTGCGGAGCCAGCTGGCCAGATGAGAGATGAAAAATTGCACGTCATGTGGTGCGAAGCGCATTTCCAAATCAAAATGTACAAAGCACCTCAGCTCCGGAACGCTTTTAGAAGTTGCGCTGTCGAAAAGGTGCACGTCGTTGTGGCGCGAAGCACATTTGCAAGTGAAAAAGCTAAAGCACCTCACGTTCGGAGCACTTTTCGAAGTTGCGATGTCGAAAAAGTGCACGCGGTTGTGGCGCGAAGCGCATTTCGAAGTCAAAATGTACAAAACAAACCAGGTTCGGACCACTTTTGGAAGTTGAGATGCCGAAAAAGTGCACGCAGTTGTGGCGCTAAGACATTTCGAAGTCAAAAGTGCAAAAAACAGAGGGGTTCGGAGCACTTTTGGACGTTCAGATGTCGTTTTGCGTGGCAGGCGCAAGGGATTGCGCACGTTGTCAAAAGTGAGCAAAACGTGAGGGTTTTGTAGCATTTCTAAAACGATGGCAGGCGTGGGACATTTGAAGAGGATCTGCAAAGATGCATTTTCAGTGGCAGGCGCAGTACAAGAGACATGTTCATCAGAGCTGTTAGGAAGTCCGGGCGCTGATTTCCTGAGAGGGGTTGCATTTTGGAGCATAAGATCTTCAGGTTTGCTGAGATGATTTTGCGTGACAGGTGCAGCCCTTCGTATGACCTGGCATCACTTTTTCGTGGCAGGCGCAGTAGTTTAGACAGGTGGAGTGGACAAATCGGAAAACGCATTGGTACGAGGCCGCGCTCAACTTTCCATTTTTGAAGGACGTCTCGCAGACTTGTTTCGTTTTTGATGTTGTCAACTTCGAACATTGAGGAAGTCTCGCAGAATTGTTTTGTTTTTGATGTTGTCAAGTTCCAAAATTGAGGAAGTCTCGCAGAATTGCTGCGTTTTTATGTTGTCAAGTTCAAAAATTGAGGATGTCTCGCAAAATAGTTGCGTTTTCAATTTTCAAGCTTGCAGAAAGAAAGAAAGATAGATAGATCGATAGATAGACAATCACAACTACAACAACCACAACTACCACTACACTACACTACTGCCACAACTGCAAATACAAATATACTACGCTGCATTGCACTACACTAGTTACACTACACTATACTAATTACATCTATATAATTACACTACACTAGACCAATTACACTAACAACTACAAAAATAAATACCACCACAGCTACAACTACAATTACAACTACACTGCACTAATTACACTGCAGCACACTACAACTACAAATGCAACTACAACTACAGCCACACTACATTACACAACACTACGCTACACTGATTACATTGCATTACACTACAACTACAACTGCAGCTGCAACTGCAACTACAACTACCACTACATTACACTACACTACACTACGCTACGCTACACTAGACTATACTACACAACACACCACGCTACACGACACTACGCTACACATACCTCACTACACTACATTATATACAGCTACAATTACAACTGCGCTGCACTAATTACACTGCACTACACTACAACTACAGCTACACTACCTTACACTAGACTACACTACACTACGCTACGCTACACCACACTACACTACACAACACTACACTACACATACCACACTACACTACATTACACTACAACTACAACTACAACTACACTACACTAAGTACACTGCACTTCACTACAACTACAGCTACGCTACCTTACACTAGACTACACTACACTACGCTACGCTACACCACACTACACTACACAACACTACACATACCACACTACACTACATTCCACCACACCACAGCTACAACTGCAACTGCACTTGCAAATACACTAATTACACTACACTACACTACAGCTCCACTACACTACACCACAACTACAGCTACAATTGCAACTACAACTACAACTGCACTACACCACACTACATCCAGCAGTTGTGGTAAGGTGACCACTGCAACCATTGCAACCATTCCAAAAACCACAACTCCAACCACCTGTCGGTCCATCAGTGGATTCTCTGCCATCAGTGAGTCACAACAACCAACCTCTCCTATAGGTTTCCTATTTTTGAAACTTCCGCCGCCTTGTGCGGTACTACTGGTACTGATGTACTGCTAGATACTAGTAAGTAGTACGATCTCCCAGCATGCCATCATTTGCCATCGCTTGCCATCGCTTGCCCCACCTCTTTGCGACTAATGAGTCGCACTCAATCGGGTCGTCATAGAGAGGGTCCAGCCTTGGAAACGAGTGACTTCCGAGTGACTCATATGACTCACAACTCATGACTTGTGGATGCACTTCGTCTAGGTTCCACATTTAGAATCGACCGAAATGATCCGAAATGTGGATTTTCATGAATTTTCTTTGGCTGTGTGTTGCCAGTCAGGACCTAGAACCGAAATGAACCGAATAGATTCAAATAATAGCAATTGCAAGATATTGCAGGTTTCTACCATTATTCGTGTCCGTGACTTCCTCTTCTGTGCTCCCTCAGAGGGTCAGCAAGCCTCCATGTTTCCAAGCCAGCGACGTCGAGCCGACGAAGAACTTGATACGCCAGTGCTTTCCATACCGAAACTGCAGGGTGTTTAGGTGTTTACAATTTACAAAGCAAGAGAATTCTCTGTGTTAAGATGTGTTAAGATTGATCTTCAAGGCAACACTAACCAATGTTTGTTTGTCCTCATTGCTTTTCAATCGGACGGTCACAAATTTATGATGTCACGGTGAAACAAGCAAAACCAAAGCATGCTTCCAGTCAGGATGCTTCATACTTATCAAGCTGATCCAAATTGACCCAAACTGATCCAAACTGTAAAGGTTTTCGCTGTATCCTACTAACTCTTGCCTCGTCTGGGAAGTGCCGTATGTCGAAGGTGATGAGCGAAACGCTGCCAGCAGAAGCAGCGTATACAGGCCGGAACTCCCTGGCAGAGGCAGTCAAAATAATGTCGAAGTGGACATTACCATACATTCCCCTCCAAACATAGTTCAAACATAAAAACTATTTTATGCAATGTCCATTGTCCATGTTTTTTGGCCAGTGAATCTTTATTATAAGCTTAGTATAAATTAGTATAATATATCCCAATCTTCTTGGGGCGCATCAAATGAACATCTTCAGAGCTCTTTGCCCCAACCGAAAGGAACGTCGGGTGGAATTATATACTGGGTTTGTCAGGAAGCGTCTTTGCCAGCTTTTGTCACAGCTAGGTCTCCAGCCCCTCATTGACATCCCGATTTCCTGCTGATTTTGCCTCATCCATCTACTAGCTATGAGAACGATGTCTTTCTTGCAATACATGACGGCCAAAAGCATGAAGAAAACGGAAAAAGAAACAAGAAGGAAAAAGAACAAAGAAACTTCACAACTAAAGGAGTTAGAAGTGAACAGTAAGAAGATGTAAGAAGAACAATTGACAATCATTCTCTCAGTCTTGGTGTAATGGATCTTCTTTGCCTTTAGTTGTAGCAGCAAAGCTTTTGCCTCTTCTCACAGTGCATGAAGCAGTGCTTCAGCTGCTTCTGAAATTTTGGCGCAAATGAAACGTTGCAAACCATAGCCCATAAGCTCACTGCCCACTTCTTTGGAGAAAGGTAGGTATCGACCTGAAACGCTGGAAATAAAAGCTCAAAACACCTGAAAACCCACTACAGCTCCTCTTTGAGACCGTAAAATTGGGTCGCTCAAATACGGTCAGAGTGACCTTTATGCGCTATTAGTAGCATCATATACGCTATTCGTACGTAGTTTTTATATGCTATTAGTACACAGTCTTGCTCCTCTTTCAATGATTCGAGTGTTCTCTTTCAAATGCCGCTGCTACGATGAAAAGGCATGGGCAGGATTGGCACGTAGAACTGTCATGTCCAGCTGCTCTTCTACGTAGCGGACCTGGCAAAATCCCAGAAGCTGAGTACACATGGCAAATTCCCAGACGGCATTCTTCATACGCCTCCCGCCCCACTCTGACAACAACATCATGGACATAGAACATCATTACGTCAGTGTCAAAGAATGACATCACATTCCAAGATCTTCTGCATTTCTGTATTAGAAGAATCAAACAAGTTCCCATAGCAATTCATAGCATATCATAGCATCTTTAGATGATTTATTGCTTGAAACAAACCGTGCCGGAGGGAGGACCGACTTTCTCTTCACACAATCGCCCAAGAGCATCGAGCCGTCGGCAGTCGTCATAGTGCCTGGGATGAAACAAACGCGATCTTACCGTACGACAATGCTTGATATAAAGCAGTTTAAAGCAGCTGAGAAGTCTATGTTCACTATGGTGGTATGAAGACACACAAATGCCAAACGCAAATGCCCTCTGCTCGGATGGGTCGAGATGGGTCGAGCCCCTCACCGAACGGGCAACGTGTCATGGTGTTCTGCATCGCACTCTTCTGCGCTTGCATTTCCTGGAGGATCAGCGCACTGAGGGCCGACAACCCAGAACGAAGAACTAGCAGGCCATGGTAGGGCTGTGTCCCTTGACATTACTCCAATCTCATCTGGGATTTCGGCCATTTTTGATCACGTTTCATCCATGTTCATCCAAAGAGGTGGCCTCTTTCAGAGACTGCTGGACATAGGACAGGTAGTGACCGGCCATGAGGTCAAAGTCATCGATCTGCCCAGCGCTTCGTTTTTATGATCAATGATTATCAATTCGCCAAAAGGATCTGACGTGTATGAAGCAGGAGGTACATGTTCCAATAATTTGAAATCACTTTTTGTTCTAGGCTCTGAAGACTTGCAGTAAATACAGCACATTGTGCGATCAGCCTTTGTCCTTGAACCCAAGAACAGAAGTGCCAAAGCATCGTCTCTTGACAGTCTTCCAAAACGTGATGATTGTGTGTTGCCCCCTGCTTCTGTATTGCATTTGTTGGACGAACATGCCAGCAGCACCGTCCCACCAATCTGGATATCTGTGGAAGGATCCAAGCAAGATCCGTCCTCAACAGAAATCGAGTCAGCGGACAAACTATGACTTTGATTCTTATCAGTCTTTTCCAGCTTTGTCTGGGAAAAATACTCATAAACTACACAAACACACACACACAAATACGCACAAATACATATATTATATGTTATAATATATGTTATATATAGATCTTAGATAACTATGTACATATGTATAAAACGGTACAAATTTACGTATACACTAGATACACACATATGCTTTTATATACATGTACACATGTATAGTGATATACAGTGCCATATAGCTACATAGAGCGATATGATATAACATGTTATACATACATGTCGTTGTACATCTATATGCATAGAGTGACTTGTAGTGATATGTAGTGTTTTGAGTGATGTATATTAATATACGTATAGCTGTAACTAGTGATGCAAAAGTGGTAGTGGTGAAATAGTGATGTATACACGTATACATAGCACTATAGTGAGATATAGTGATGTAAATATATATAAATATGACATTGCTGATATAAAATGATATTAATATAGTGAGATATGGTGTGATATATATATACATATTGGTAGAACAACTATTATGTACTTGGTGGTAGATTTTAAAGTGATATACTTAGTGATATTTAGAGTTAGTGTATGCCAATTACTGCTATATCTATATTTATGTATGGAATGTATGGAATGTATGCATGCATGTCTGCATGTCTGCATGTCTGCATGTCTGCATGTATGCATGTATGCATGTATGTATGTATGAATGAATGAATGAATGTATGTATGAATTAAGGTATCTAGCCTATGTATCTATCGTATGTAATGAATTGTATCGTATGTATTGTTTCATGTATCGTATGTGTCAAGTATCGTCTGTAGAGTGTGTATCGCATGCATGTATCGCAAGTATGATTGTATCTCTTGACATCTCACTTGTATGTATGCATTGAATTAGTGCATAGTATGTATTGCATGTATCGCACGCATCGAACGTATCGCATGTATCGTATGTACTGCTAGACACAACGCCCACCATTTGCCCCAAAGTTTACATGGGGTAGGATGGGGTAGGGTGGAATGGAGTGGGGTGGGGATGTTAACGTTCCCTCGACCATGTTCCCTCGACCATGCACAGGATGTTGATGCTACACTCACGTGTGGTGGGGTGGGGTGGGGTGGGGTGGGGTGGGGATGTTAACGTTCCTTCGACCACGTTCCTTCGACCTTGCGCAAGATGTTGATGCTACGCTCACATGGGGTGGGGTGGGGATGTTATAACCTTCCTTCTAACCTTCCTTCGGCCACGTTGCCTCGACCTTGCACAAGATGCTGATGCTACGTTGGGGTGACGTTCCTTCGGCCACGTTTCCTCGACCTTGCACCAGATGTTGATGCTACGCTCACATCATACATGGGGTGGGGTGGGGGTGGGGATGTTGACGTTCCTTCGACCACGTTCCCTCGACCTTGCACAAGATGTTGATGCCATGATCACATGGGGTGGGGTGGGGATGTTATAACGTTCCTTCGACCGCGTCCCCTCGACCTTTCACAAGATGTTGATGGTGCGCTCACATGGGATGGGGTGGGGTGGGGTGGGGATGTTAACGTTCCTTCGGCCACATTCCCTCGACCTTGCGCAAGATGTTGATGCTACGCTCACATTGGGTGGGGTGGGGTGGGGTGGGGGCATGCTAACGTTCACCCGACTTTGCACAAGACTTTGATGCTGCATCAGTGGGGTGGAGTGGGATGGGGCGATGATGGGGCGATGATAACGCTCATATGACCTTGCGCAAGGTGTAGATGCTGCGCCCAAGACGCTCCAATTATCATGGTTTAAGGTGGGGTGGGGTGGGGTGGGTGTTTTTTTCTAGCAGCTAGGATTCTGTTAGAGCTGTTCGTTCTAACAAGATTGCTGGAACTGCGCATTTTGCAACGATGTGTTAGGATTCTGTTTGAACTGTTAGTACAACCAAAAGTGCTGGAACAGTGCATTTTGAACCGGTTTCCACTATTCTGTTAGAAGACGGCGATGATCATACCAATGATGTTGTTGTTGTTGTTGATGATGATGATGATGATGATGGTGATGGTTATGGTGATGGTGATGGTGATGGTGATGATGATGATGATGATGATGATGATAATGATCCCGCCGAACTCTTCCAGAAGCGGGGCAAATGGTGGGAGTTGATCCTATTGCTACCGTATGTATTGTATCTATTGCATGTATGTATATATCAAATGTTCCCCTCTGGGGCGGACGTTCGCCCAACGTTTCATTGGGGGTTTAGACGTTGTGATTTGTTCAGGATATATTTCGATATATTTCGGACTGTTTTAGGGTTTGCTTGGGGTTGGTTTAGATTTTCTTGGGTTTGTTTAGGGTTTGTTTAGTTAATTTTCATGCTATTTAGGGTTGTTTTAGATGTTTTAGGGATTTTTAGGGTTTGCTCACGGTTGTTTTAGGGTTGATTTGGGGTCATTTATGGTTGATTTAGGGTTGGCTTAGGGTTTGTTTAGAGTTTATTTATAGGGTTAGGTTATTTTGGTGTTGTTTCAAAGTCTTGCGGTTTGTTGAGGTCTCAGTTAACGGCTCGAAACACTGCGAATTACGAAGGATATCTTTAAGATACGCTTCAAAAGGTGATTTTGGCACCGTCTTAGGTAAGCACAAAATTGCCATGAGACGCAGGTAATATCAATATTTTGCGTGCTCGCACTGTGCGAAAAACACGCACGGAAACAACACAGCAGATTGCAGTCCCGCATGGAATTCCGTGGATTTCGGGCAAACGTCAGCCCCCGAGCGAAATGTTCGTATGTACTCGTATGTTCTTATGTTCGTTCGTATGTGTGTGTGTGTATAAATGAGTGACAAAGGATGGATGTATGCATGTGTGTGTGTGAGGTAAGGTATGTAATTTATGTAGGGAGTGTAGTGTATGTAGTGTATGTAACGTATGTAGTGTATGTAATGTATCTAATATATGTAGTGTGTGTAGTGTGTCTAATGTGCGTAATGCACGTAATGCGCGTAATGCACTTATTGCATGTAATGTATGTAATTAGTGTATGTACTGCATATAATGTATGTAGTGTATGCAGCGTATGTAATGTATGTCGTGTATGTACTGCATGTAATGCATCTGATGCATGTAATGTATGTGGTGTATGTATGTATGATAACGTAACATGACGCAACGTAACGTAACGTGACGCAGTGTCTAGTGCAGATGTAATGTAATTATTAATGTATATTATGTATGTGGTGTAATGTTTGTAGATATGTACATATATGTGCAAATGTACACATGTATAATAAGTATGTATGCTACATAATATGTAAACTATATATATATCACATACACACACACACGCCACGTCTTGTCATGCCTGTCTCCACAATGCCAGCTTTGAACCAATTGTCGGAAGATATGGGACAATGCATTACAGTAAAGCAAAAGCACAGTCTGCCATGCATTGCGGCAGCAACACACCGTAAGGAAAGAGAGTCCTCGGCAGTGTTCACACAAAGTGGATCTGGATAGTCTCCGTCGAAGCAGTCAAGCATCTTCGCCGTAGATGCTGGCAAAGTCAGCGTGTCAATGACAGCAATTCAACTCCATCAACATCATTTTACATCATGCATCATCATGCTCATTCATTTTCCATCCACAATACTCTGAACATCTCAATCGCAGCTGCTGAATTCATGAAGACAAGCAATTTTCATGGAATGGGAAAGTTGGGACGAGGGCCGGTTCCAAACTCGCTGGCGTCACGTGCTTTGCACAGGCACTCCAATTGTGAGACATTGTTGCACGGCCTGAAGCGATTTAGAGGCAACACAGCCACTGCATGCCACGGTATGTCACAGCCACAGACTTGGAGTTTAGAGTGTTTAGAGCTTGCCAATTCACTGAGGAACAGACTGATCAGGATTTGGACATGCTCTTGGCCTTGTCAAAGCTCACAACAGACATCTTCTCACAAAAGAGACAATCAAAATAGTTGGCACAGGCGCTTTCTCGCCCATGCCTCTGTACGTTTTCTCGCGCGAAATAGACATATAGACATTTTATATCATTTTATGACGTATTGACACGTTCATGTAAAATTGTTAAGCAATAAACTTCAAGGGAGCGAAACCTCAAGAGCTCTCCTGCATTCTTCCATGCTTTGAACATCTGCCTAGCTTTGAACCAACAACAAGTGTAGTCTAGGTGTCAGACGCAAACTCCTGATCGCCGAGCAAGGGGCTGTGCTCACTGCACCTCAGAATCCAGTTTGAGGGTAGAATGCCTCGCACCAAAAAAACTTCACCTGAATGCAAGTGGATGATTCAGCCCTGGTAAGCATAGCCCAATGGCAGAAAGCCAACTAGGTCTGCGGGGAGCCGTCGATAATCGCACAATATCGCACTGGCAGACTGGTGCCCTCAGTGCCCTTTCTGCTTGTTGTGTGCAGTACCTTTTCCTCGTGTAACGATGCCATATGACCTTGCAGATTGCTGGCGTGCTGCCCTTTTGCTTTGTATCTGTGCCGAAACTTGTGGGTGGCTGAACACTCACAAAAAGTGCCACCAAGCAAAACGGCTTGACATGAGAACCCACCAAACACAAAACACACCTTGGGTTTGCCCTTGCTCTTGTGTCTACAGCTCTTGTAGCACAAAATAGTACAAGTATGTACAGAATTGTCATGAATTGACTAAGCAACGTCTCTACGAAAGTCCCAACATCCAGCTTTGAGCCACTCCCCTGGCGCAACGATCAGTCTCTGAGCAATGGGCCAGGACGCAGGACGTATCAAACATATTTAGACCAAACATGGGAGCTCGAAAGTGTTTAATGTTCTCGAGCAAACTGGCTGTTTCCATTCTTTCTCAGTGTCTTCCTATGCCTTCGTCCGTCTTCCCAATTTTTCGTGTCGGGCTCAACTTTGAGCAATCCAAGCTGGCCACTTATTGCGGTAGTTCTCTGGCAAAATCAGCAGCTTGTTCAACAGCTGGGACTTCAGGAAGTCCTGAACCCGGTAGCAGCGGTAGTTTTCTCTTTCAACAATTGTCGACCTGCAACCCTTCAACATGCTTCAACAAAAGGACAGGTGAAACCTCGGGAATCTGCTCAAACCATCTCAAACCACTCGCAGATACTTACATATAATTACAGTATTTCTCTTAGCTTAACAGTGTTCTTCAAATATAAGGAGTGCTGACCTATCTCAAAGGCAAATAGATTCAGGCTACATAGTATGCAGAAAAAAAAGTGCACCGTGCATCCTTATTCTGCAGCACCTGATGTGACACAGTTCCTTGAATTGGAGGATATTCCGATAATATCCGAAGATAGTCCAAAGACATTCCAGGCGTTTCTGATCGTTTCTGTGCCATCCAAGGCTTGGACCACACTTTGTATTGCTTGGATCATAGCAAGGATGCCCGCACGCACGTCATTGCCCTTGGGAATTTCTCGATCCAAAAAAAGCATCAGCAGGGGCCATCAGGTTCATCAGGTCCATCATGTCCTCCGGTTGAACACTCCGTTGAGGCCACTGCTTTGATGTCGTTCATGTAGTACTTCTCCCAAACCTGGGACGATGGCTGTAAGCAATCAGTCCCTGGCTACGGATGCTTAGGAATTTGAAATATTTGAATAAGATTGATGCATATTGAATCATATTGATACATTCTTCAGAGAGACTAGTAGATCTAGTAGACTGCAAGTGTGCATGAACTTTTGACGCGGCTTTATATTTGCACCAACCCGACTTTGCAAGTTTAATTCCAGCACGGGCTGCAGTCTGCCAAGAAAACGTATAAGCAAACTTTCTTGCGTTCCATCAGGCATTTTGAGCAGTTGACAGCCATGATGGCATCTTCCTGGCAGTACTGCAACTCGAAATCCTCGCCGGGCAGAAACCAATCAGGGAAACCCAGGATTGGGGGATATTGGGGGTCTCTGCAGTGTTTGTATCATCGCCAAGAAACATGTGTACCGCCAAAGGAGTTGCATGGTGTTGGCAAGCAAACTGTCAACGTGTCAGCATCTGCAAACTCTTGGAGGATCTTGAAGTATATTGACATATCTGAAGCGTGGCTATGGTCAAGGTGTCAAGCCTGCATCCAGCTGGCCCAGATCTCCGTCATTTCCTTCCTGTCAATCAGGGGTAAATTGGCCTCAGACTCGACAGACAAACACTCCTTGCATTGCTAAACGACCGTTGCACGCTCTGTTCCCGCTTAGTTGCCAAGCAATGCTTTGAGAATTGTTAGCTATGTTATCAGTATTTATCAGTTATCATCATCTGATACCAATTGGCTCCTTGTTCTTCTCCTTTTGACATTCTTTTTCCCATAGGTATATGATGTGGCAGTGTGTCAAAACCTTGTACCCCTGTAGTTCACATCAAATAGCTGGGATTTATGGATGTTCATCCCACTATAGTAATGTATCTATAGGTATTGACCCATACCCATGTGGCAACAATGCAATCAACTGGACTGCGGCATCCACGATGCCAACATCCCAGCTGGGTTTCCCATGCCCGTGCCAAACGTTGCTGTTCCAGGGCCACAAACTCAAAGCGATTTCGCATGATCTGCCGCAAGCAGAATTGGGCTACCTGCCATTGGGGTGTGTCTGAAAATGTTGTGTACCCCTACACCCAATGGTTAATGATCATTATCCCTACTAAATGGCTATTTCATTGGGGGTATACCTCATTTTCAGACAAATCCATTGGGAGCCGCCGAACAAAAAGACCCGGCAGAGTATTTCGAGTATTTTCTAATCATCCTCTCTTTCTCTTGTCCGGTTCTACTACAATCTTGAAGAGGCAAGAAGTTGACAATCAGATACAAACAAAATCACCTGGTGGTCTACAAGACTTGTATTAGTGCATTGCAGGAAAATCCTGCAACACGCCGACCTTCTGTGCAAGGTAGAAATCCTTTTTCATGACGCAAACGTCTCCGTGCATGAGCGGACGCCTCAAATTTGGTTGCAAACAGAAAACTACATGCAGTCTGCAGTTCTTCCACAAAAGCTGATGAAATCACCAGCAGAGAGATTGCATGACTGTATGCTTCTGTTTGGACTAGTATGTCAAGAGTGAATTATATTGAACACCACAAGATATTGAGGACCAAAACCAACCAGCCACATATTATTATTCCAACGGTATGAGTTTTGCATATTTTTGCTTTGCACAATGGACCATGGAGTGCATACTTGCCTATATCATTTCCCTTCACAGGAATGATAGACTCCACAAATCAATAATGGAACATAAGGGAACATAAGGGAACTGTAATCAGACCTGCTGCTGCTTGCAGCAGTGGCTTGAACTTTCTCACTGGGCTCAATGACCATTGAGGATATTGAGGTACGAGTACTGTGATGCCAAGGCCCCTGCTTCAAGTCATCCCGAGCTCCAGTGCCCTCTGGGCAATAGAAGCCTCACATACAGATTCCTTTGAAGTCCGTAACTGGGACTAATAGATCTAATAGTGTGCGGATACTATACAACGAATAAGAACGACACTTGAACGATGTTGAACAAAATTACTCAAAGCATGTTCACAGTTGAAGTTGTTCACATCATGTTGCAATCTCAACGATTCTTGCCTTGTTCCATGATGTGTCCAGCAACGCCCGGTCTTGGATTCCAGCCTTCTGGGCATCGGAACTTGTAACGATTGACATAGGTAGTGGCCTGACAACGAAGTGTCACCAATGAAATAAAGTGGAAACACATCGTAACACGCAGTAAACATCTGAGGGGCAAAGCCATGGACAAACTCAGGCAATCTCATGCTGCACCTCGGCACAGTAGAAGCCAGGGGGGCAAAGGTCTCGATAGACGCTGGTGGGCCTCAGAAGGATCAAGGCAAGGTCGGTGAAAGTCAGTGAAAGTCGTGAGAGGATTTGGAAAAGGTCCAGCTTCATCAATCACTTGTCTCAACTTAAAGACTATAACCTTAGAGGACCTGAGTCTGCTTTTCATTCTCTTCATGTTGTGACATGTGGGTTCCAAGACGTTCTAAGACGTTCTAAGTGTCTTGAAACTCCTCCTCCCATCTACTCACAGGCTTCAAGACTTCGTGAACCGCTTCTTTTTTTCCTCCATTTCTTTTTCTCTAGCATTAGGTTCTCCACAATAAACAATAGGAGAACCTCGAATGACTCCACCGGCGTCGCCCGGAAAGGTAACGGGGTCAAGCATTGGGTGAATATGAGAAGAGCCTCTTCCTTTAAGGAAGGCCAAATGAAAAATAGAATCAGCTGGGAACTAGGCCCCATTCAAAGTAATTACTTGCTCTAGATTCTTGAACGGAAGGATCTACCAAACAATCATTAGAATAAGATAGGTGAATATTTCTCAACGTTCCCTCAAGAGCCACAGGGACCCTTCTAAGGTCCGAAGAGTGCTCAATTTCGCAACTTTAAGGTGCAGCATCTTGCTGACATCTCACATCATGCTCACCGCCTTTGGCGCAACCCCGACAGCAGGTGTCCAGTGCTCTTCCTTTGGAGGTCTTGCCTTGCGCAGGATCAAAACCCCCCAAAAAGAACGAACAGGAGCATGTAGCCGTGGAGATCTCAGAACTCAAGCATGGCTGTGGCTGATAGCAATCACACAAGACATTCAAGTGATTGAAGCATGCAGAGTCAGATTTGCGCCCCAAAAAGTGGCAGCAAAACAAGATCAAACAAGATAACGCATGATAAAACCCTAAAAATAAAATTTTGATAAATTTTGTGTAGATAACCCGAATCCAAATCCAATCCGCCACATTCCGCCACAGATTGCGGCCAGCCTGGAGCCGCCAACATTCCACAACCCATCTTGCACGGAGGCCGTTCGCCATCCTTCAAGCCGCACCGCAGGTCATGGCCAAAGCCCAAAGCGCAACCTGAAAATCCAAAAACATCCAGCAGTCAGAATTACCCTCTGGTAATTTAACATAGCTATGGAAAATCACCATTTTTAATGGGAAAATCCACTATAAATGGCCATTTTCAATAGCTATGTTAAATTACCAGAGGGTAGTCAAAGGATGTCAAAGATGATCATTGCCGAAGTTGAAAGGAAGGCAGTTTCTGCATCCAACTGCTCCACACTCTTCGGCTGAAGGGAAAATGCATCCATCCAATCCATTCAGAGATCTTCCAACCCCCAGGTCACAAGTTTCATCCTGCGACTACCGGGAAGTTCATGCAACTCTTTCAAACAGTATTATTCTCCCGCCTCGGCAGCAGGTCTTGTAAGGATTTCCATTCTTGGTGAGTCCAGGAGCCACCGGCTTTCCGCAACCCTTGACACAGAAACCTGCGCAGTGAAGCGTCCAATTGGTGAGAACATGGCTGGGTAATGCTGGGTAGAGGAAGTGCAACGGTTTTGGTCAATTTGTCACTTTAGTTTTGTTCTCTCAGGTGCAAAATACGATTTTCTCCTGGACACACTGCACAAACCAACATTGTGATTACGAACCGAGCACCAAATTTTTATTTCCACATGCGTGCGATGTTCTCAACTGCACAATTTGCCATGTTTTCCTAGCACCTGGACCTGGTTCCAGTTGTATCCAGTTGTGACAAATCAACATTCAAAAAAAGGCTGCGCACCTGCGGGCACCTTGACACCTTCACTGGGACCCTCTGCCATGGCCTGGCACAAATCATCACAAATCCACAAGCAACACGTTAGAAAGCGACAGCTGCGAGCTCAAATCTAGCCTTTGAGGTTTGTCATGGTCTTAGCAGCTGGAAGTGTTGAATGTGAAAATCTCAAGCATCCAAACAGGCCATGTCTAGCCTTTAGCTTTTGTTTCCAGGCATTGATCTTCTCATCTGAAGCATCTTCTGCCTTGACACGACAAGGTGTAGTGGAGAAAGGCAGTGACGTCCCGGAAGCGTACCGAACATCTGTAGGAAAAAAATAATGTGAAATGCAAGGAAACACATGTATAGAATTATATATATATATATCATCAAAGCATGTGAGTTCGGTATGTACCGCATACTTGTGCTACACATGGTTACAAGAACAACATACTTGTAACTCCAGCAACAAACCAAAAAATCACACTTTCCATTGCACCTCCATTGCTTCTCTGCGTGCCTTCTCTTCCTCCATCCAGCACCACCTGAAGCGATCATTGATGAGCCCTGCTAAGCCCCGCGTAAGCCCCGCGTAAGCCGCTGCAACCCGCTGCAACTTGTCATTGCTCAGCTCTTGACTCCCAGCCATTCTTCTTGCACACATCATTGATTTCATTTGTGCGGCCAGTATATTTGTCCACCTGGCAGAAATATACGATCTGCTTGTCAACATATATTGGCCCCATATACTTTGAATGGCTTGATATGGGCAAGTGAACATGTCATTCCGATATCGGACTATATCATACTATATCCATATTCGGTTGATACTCTTTAAAATGTGGCTCTCAGTCTATGTTCTTTCACTTTATTGTTATTCAAGAGTCATAAGTACTGAGTGCAACTTCAGAAGCAGTGCTGCTTAGGTAAAGTCAACTGTGGACCAATAAACTCTGTTGATTCACTAGGGGGTTCCCCAAAAAGAGAGATCAATTGCTATCGAACTGGCATCGCTCACAACCGGTAGAGCACTACACGCCTTGGGCAACACCAGGCGCTCCACATGACGAGCAAATGCCACCTCACCGTGGTACTGAGCCTGGCAGACTCAGAGGGCCTGGTCCTGGCGCCTAAACTGAAGACAAATTCGTGCCACGAAAAAAGTTCCAAGAGGAACAACCGGAACACATCTGAAGACTTCGATCCTTAATATCTTTTTGTTAATCTTATGACACTGTATGCAAGTTCTTGTTCTTGCTGTAAAATCCTACAGTAATAGCTGCTAGTGTTGCTCATGTTGCCTTGGTCTCAGCAGTGCAGCCCCAAATCTCGGCCAGGCCATGTTTGTGGCCTCTTTGTACTTCAGACCTTTTGCCAGGATTGTGTCAGAGCTTCCAAGCTTCCCAGTGGTTGCGACCTGCCCGATTTGAAATTTGTTGGGTCACAAAAAACAAACAATCAAAGAAACAACATGGTGACTGATTGGAACCGACGGTGATTGAAGGTCATGGAGAGTAATTAATCATTATAGTCATGCATCTTGGAATCGCCACCTAAGGCTGACCATGGTCAAATTCATCAGTTTCAAAGCACCACCAGGGGCTAATGGTCTGAACCATCCTCAAATCAGATTACAAGCAAAAAAACAACCAGGGCCTTTAGAGTTTCTCTGAGCTCCTCATCAGTATATTCATACAGCACCTGAGCCAGACTGCGATTTGAAGCAATTGAATCCACTACACTACTGCACATGTTGCCTGCAACAAGCTGCCATGCATACAAGCGATTGCAAGCGAGCCAAAGATGCGTGTGCGTAGTAGTCAAGGCAGGCCAATCGTTCGGCCTTCAAGTTCGCCGAGTCCTTGAAAAAGAAAATTCTTCACGTCGTCACAGTCGATTGGCAAGTCTTGAACAAAGGAAACATATAGGAAAATGATGGAACATGTTGATTTATGATGATTATTGATGGTTTATGTGGATTTGTTATTCAGGGATCACGTAACGACGTGTGATAGGACATCCAAGTTGAACCATGGCAAACTATGCGAGTTGTCACTGATCTAATTTCAGTCCTCCGGCGAGAAAGTGGTTCGCAAGCGGGCATCCTTCAGCACCATGTAGCAATCACCTAAGATGATACGGCAGCCTTTCCTGGCATAGAATTATTATAAGGCGGGACTTGACTCATGATAATCATGATATTATTTCTTTGTGGCAAGTCAATTACAAACTGCTGCGCAACCAAAAAAAATCAATGTTGGCCATCTGGATTGAACTGTTCTGGCTTGTCCAGCCTTTCGATTATATCAGGACCAAGTGGCCATACTGTTTGGCACGGACAACACCTCTGTAGTCGTTGTGGACGTTCAAAACCCCATACTTTGGCCGTTCAAAGTCTCTGCAACCGTCGTAAGCACCTTCGCATGAAACAGCAAACGCAAAATACATGAGTATACGAGCGTCGCAGCAAAAGTGAGGGATATGATATCAACAAAATCTTATTGCAATGATTTCGAAAGTACAAACACTGTTGGAATCAGCTAATATCTCACAGAGATGAACAACTCTGATGCCCAACTTTCCCATAAATCAATTTCAGGCTGATGTCCAGTGAGAGAAATCTCCCGGCCTTGAAAAAGGTCCCGTTCCCATCTTGCTCTGACCTCCCTGTTGTTGAGGCCGCAGGAACTTCCAGTTTCAAACCTTTGGAGAGTCAACAAATTCAACAGAACCATGGAGTAACAAATCGAGTAGAAACAAGCCCAAGTTGAGCCCAAGTTTAACAATCTTTGCACTCTCTGAGGTCTTGTTCCGCTAAGTGGCTGTGAACGGTAGTGAGTGTCCTGCAAAACTCATCTTTCAGGGTAATAGCAACAGCAATAACCATCAACGACAATACTTGTGCATCCAAGATGTTCCACGAATAATTATGCAGCAAAATACACCAAGCATCACCATCATGTTGCCGCAGTAATCGGTCAGGGTACTCAACACCACTTGCCTCGAGGAGAAACTTGCACATCTTGTCGAAGTGGATGTGGACAATCAACGGCCTAGCAGGCAGCAATGGTACAATTTCGTAACTGGATGTAACTGGTACAATCTGGCGAAAAGTTCCAGCCAAACGCTTGTGGCAATCGGATTCATGGATGCGTAACCAAGGCCACACATTTACAACATCGAAGAACTTAAAATTGCGACCAAGAGGCGCAAAGTCGCGAACCCAAGAAAGTGTTGTCCATAAGTCCATGTCCTCACAGTTCGCCGCAGTGCGCCTCTTTTGAATATATGCTGGCCCCTCATCAAAAAGCAAACCCGATAGCTTTGGATATATCGGATATCCGTCCAAAATGAACACGTGGCAACTGCTATCAATAGTGTTGGAACTGTCAGGCCGAGCGTCTTTGAAACCTAGTTGAGCCACGCGCCGCTGCAGTGCTGGTAGGTGCTTTTGGTGATTTACCTGGCACTCAGATTTCCATTGGCATCTTCCAGATTGACTTCGTCAAAAAAAATACAACAAGCAAGTTAAATTTGAGTCGTAGTGGTATCCAATGTTATCCTCTTGTCCAACTCAGTTTGTCGATTGCTTTCCTTTGACTGCTGACCCATGGAAAGCATGCCTTTGCAATCCGGCGGATGTTCGAAACAGCTCGTTTTTGGCATCCTGCGGAAGTCGGGGGCTTGGCTCATGCTGATCTCCCTCTCAGAATGACAGTGTTAAATGTCTGAGAATCGGGCCTGTGAGCAAGCAAACATTTTCGATCTCTGATGGAGGCAAGACCAATTCCTTGGTTCATGATGCTTACCTCTTCAACAAACCGCATATGCAACATGTGACACCATTTTTGTACATCTACTCTCAGAAGGGATGGAAACATGTAAAGTGAAAAGACCTTACCTGTGCCTTTTCGGCTATATCAACTAAGTGTTTTTCCCAATATGCTTGCGCATCTGGCTCGATTCCAGCACCCAGCATGTTGTCCTGATCCAAGGATTGGGCTCTCTCTCTCTCTCTCTCTGAACTGTATGCACCTGTTTATTTACACGAGATCTTCTCTGATGTGGCACTTCCGACTGTATTATCTGTATTGAAGGACAAACTGTGCCATGATCTTCAGAACAATGTACAGCAGCAACATGTAGAACCTGCCAATTGGTACCTCTTTCTTGTTCTTTATTCGGAAACAACAGCCTCTTCAACTTTAGTGTCATGATACAGCACCTACTGATACTTGCTTTCAGTATCTTGAGGTTTTCAAATTTGTCTAGCTATGTCTAGCTGTGTAGCCAGCTTGGAGTGAAAACGCTGAGCTGAGCCTGTCCTGGATCTCTTCCCTGGATAAGGAACTCAAAGAACCACTGGAGACAGAGCGAGTCGTGCCCCGGTCCTCAGGCCACATCTTCACGCCGGGAAAGCAGGGAATGTTCACTGACCAAGGTGACCAACGACTTCCAACGACATCCTGGGATTCACAGTTTTGGCTCAACCATGCTGAACCTTGATGAACAACAGTTTGAGTTGCTATACTTCAAGCATGTGAAAGCTGAGAATGCTGTCTTTGCTGAGATTGAAACTGCTTTGCGCCAGTTAGGGCATGTTGGGGCCACAAGTTAACAGTCAACAACTAAGACTCACGAGCATCGCGCGACTTCAAACGGCCAACTTTCCAAAGCATACAGCAGCCGTGGTCGCCAAGTGACTCGCATTGCTTTGGCTCGTCGGCGTTCAAACAGCGCATCACAGCCTTGACGGACATCAGCTTGCACTGGCTTGCACCATCTCAAATCCAGGGAAAGAAAACATCTGCAGACATCTCCCAACTTCTCCAGATTAAGATCTTCAAAAACAAAACACAGAGTCAGGTGCGAGCTGTCAGCGCAGGCAGCTTATGAGATATGTTTTTTTTGTTGAACCGAATATAAAAGACATAGTAATATAATGTAATATATACTCACATCATCATGATCTACAATATAGTATGTACATATTATGTATAATACACAAACGCATCTTGCCCTCCGCCCACGCTGTGTGCCTGGAAAACTACCATATTACCAGGAGGAAGAAACCACGCAACAAATCGGGTTACATCCGCATTCTCTCTTGCCGTATCCACTCAATGACACCCTAATCCTCAAAACTGCCACATTGTTGTTGCCTCCAAACTCCTCCACGAAATGCTTGAACTCTTCCTTCAACATCTTCAACACATTCATAGATTTTGGGACAACATATCAACTACTGATATTCTGACGTTCTTACATAGGAAAAAGGTGCCTTGCTTCCATTGCTTCTAGCTTGGCTTTCCAAGAAAGCAACAGGCAAACCACATCACGTGTTGCACGTCTTGGATGCCCAAATCAATCATTCAGCACCTCTGAACATCCAAAATCCTCCAAATAGAAAAGCACAGAAAAGCCTCAGCTTTTTCATGTGGTGTCACTGGTCCTTGTCCAACTTCTTAATCAGAGCTTTGACTCCTTCATCCTCAAGGCAAACGCTGATCAAACAATCCTTTGTGAATCGGAAAACAATGAAACACAGGTAAGAACTTTTTGGAATGCTTTGGATCATCTGTGTACACAGTTTCCAGGAAGCTTTGACCGGAACTTGACCCCAAAAAGACGTTTTTTGTTTGGCTTGGCAGGTCCTCGGATGGGTCCGGGAAGCCAAGGAACTGAAACCTAAGATGCGGATAGCATCGGACAGCCACATTGTACAGTAGATATAGATATGTAGATATAGATACCCATATAGTAGATATCTAAAATGAGGAACTTGTCGACAAGACCAAGTGCGCCAAGTGGCATGGCAGCAACTTCGGACTCATCCAAAGTTCCACTTCCGCTGTAGTCAAATCTGATGAAGGCAGCATCAATACGATTGGCCTCATCGGTGAAACTCATCAGACCTCTCCATGGACTTGAAACACAACATAGTTCAACATACCAGCTGAAAGATTAAAGTTTCAACTGCTTCAACCAACAAACATACCAATCAAGGACAAGGCCTCACACTTCAACGTTTGTTGATCCCCACTGATACTCCAAAATACTTCATCACTTCCCCTGATATTTCACGGCCGAAAATTGTAACTTAGGTCCTAAAACGATCCAAGCCACATCGGCTTCCAACTGCAAGAGGAGTTTGTCAGACAACCTCGGACTCCAAGTGCCAGAGATCCAAAGCGTAGACTGCAACCAAAAACATCTATTCATGCTTTGCACACACTTATTATACATATTACATATTATTGCATATTATTACACATCATTTAATTTAATATCCCATAATTAAAAACATATTTCACAAGATACTATACAAGTATCTGTTGGTGCATCCCATGTAGCCCTAGGTATGCATTGAACACTGACGATTGAGGAAGGTGCAGAAATGCGCTTTCCTCTCATGGCACTGAAACTGCTTCGATCATCATGGAAGTTTGGAAGCTGTACTCAAATCTTTCAAGTTGCAACTCAATCTCAAGCATGTCAATGTCAACAGCCGGAACCTTCTTAGAAGATATCGCAGTTGAAAAAAACATCATAGCGAAAGTGACTTTGGCAGCATGATACTGGGACATACTGGGACCGTCACAAGGAACACAACCAAACTGCCAACAAACTCAACAAACTTCGTCAGTCCTCTTCACCTTTCTCCAGTTCCTTACGTGCCTCCAGTGGCTACGCTTGAACAATTTGCAGCAGCCACTGTTGGTTCATTTGCTTCTGCTTTGAACTCCGTTCTGATAGGCTTGGTCCACCCTCTGAGGTCTAAGCCTCCTGGTAAGTCATGTTGCCAGACAAATGCGGTGACCTTTCGTTTCAACTTCTGTGCACAAGCAGTTTGCAAGAAGTGTGCGGTTTTCAGCTCAAAGACCTACAAGATTCATGATTTCCTGAGTAGCTCAACCTCCTCCAAACATCTGACACATTTTGACGCGCGGGTGAAGATGAAATGCTTTTTTTTGATGGCAGGGTTCGAGGATCTGAGGATGAGGATGTAACATGATGTAACGCTGTCGATCCGCCGGATCCGCAAGAGCTTCGTGCCAAGCCACATTCCGATGATGGCATCCAATCGTGCCACAGCACTCTTGGGCAAGTTCTTGCCCGGCATTGCAACCTAGACGACCACAACACTCATCCACGTAGACAACGCATATACCACACTTGCAACGTCACGTTTACAAACACTTACACTTACACATTTTACAAAAACAACTTCAAATTCAAAAGATAAAATTAGCATAGACCAGCCAAGGCTGCAGAAAATAGAAGATAGAGATGGAGAGAGAGGAGGTGCATCGGCATACCTCTAATTTTTGGGCAATTTAGAGTTGCTCTTCTCTGCAACTACTTGGTCCTGCACATCTGGGTTTAAGGTCGCTGAGTGCTTGCGGCAACTTGTGGTAAAAAATGCTCGACTCAGAAGAACTCAGATCCGTACGTCCCAAACTTTGATGGCCTCGCCGAACAGTTGTCTTAACATGTCTTAACAGCCAATGAGCCAATGAAGGCGCTCTAGTTTCAAACCACACAAGTCACAACAATTGAAACTCACAACGTCAAAGCTTCCTGACATGCCAATCTTGAAAAGGCAAAATCAACATGCACGTAGCTGTTACGGACATGCAAGTAGCATCAAGTAGCTTTAGCATTTGCTTTAGACTTTAGACTTATATAGCTTTACTATGCTTTACTGATCTTCACTGCTTCCTGTTGTTTCCAGTTGCACTGTTGCACTGTTGCACTG
>Ga0126342_10000192_pt1 | contig 52091 bp, 42 predicted proteins | sample Cyp1metagenome_FD_92528 | JGI IMG/M metagenome (GOLD analysis project Ga0126342, IMG submission 92528) | Coral microbial communities from Lord Howe Island, Old Settlement Bay, Australia - Cyphastrea 1 metagenome | ecosystem: Host-associated > Invertebrates > Cnidaria > Coral ...
GCTGGATAGCAAGGAGGGTCTGGCCCGAAGCTATCTGGGGAGTTGTGACTAGTGCGGTTACGGGTCTGGCCGAACCGACACAAAACGTTTTGCGGAAGTTAAGTTCTGACTCTTTTATTTATTACCCGTGCGTTTACTCTTTATATATATATATACACCCTATGGATCCAAACACTGTCTGAGAAGATACCTAACACCTTAAATCATACCCCACAACACTTCCTAAGAAAGTACTTGGATTCATAGGGTATACACATGATACTTGATTCAATTTTGTTGGTGAAGACATGTCAATTGTTCCGAAAATTATATAAAACGATCTCCAATTATATCACCACGTTTCCGCATCAAATCATGTTAAAACATCCCCATTTTCGTGGCAAAAATGGATTCTAGGGTGATTTGTTCCTAGTTCCTATCCCATATGATTCATTTATGGATTATGGTATATTTACCTACATTTTGTTCGGGCAAATGTTGGTGTGAATATTCCAGCACCATGGAGCATATGGGGGTGGTTATGACATGTTGTTATATTCACTTTGGCAAACATGGATTCCAGGGTGATCTGTTCCTATAGTTCCTATGTAAATAAATCAGTGCCATAGTTCTAGGGTGATCTGTGCCATAGTTCCATTGTTCCTATGTAAATCATTAAATCACCAATAAATTCCCCTCATAAAAACGCCAGGTGTGGGGCAGCGGAATCCTGCGCCTGCGCACGGGCTCCGGTTTTTTTTCCCGGGGTTCCCGATGGGAAGCACCACCAGTTGAGTTAGCTCACCGGTTTGTAATACTGTAGGTATTTAACGGTATATAATTAATTATATATATATATTATGTAATAATAGTAATTATATATATATGATGCATTTATCTATACCAAACCACGTGAGTATATTGTATTTGAACCAAGATATACCCTCTGGTTATGACTAACATAGCCATGGAAAATCACATAAAATCACCATGTTTAATAGGTAAACCATCTATTTCTATGGGCCATCTATACCATGTCGAACTGTTAAATAACCAGAGGGTATATATATATGTATTATGTAATAGTAATGGTTTTTGAACACCCCTACAAAATTCCGTTTCACGCAACCTGGTGAACGATCCGCTTTTGAGGGTGCCAAGCATGCTGATCCATCATTCCTATCTTCAGAAATCAATGGCAAGATGAATCTCAAACACTTCCAATATCTATAGTCTACAAGGGTCAAAAAAAAAACATTCGCTCCCCTTAAACAGAGTCGGCCCCATGTTTTTTAATCCAATCCCCTCGCAGATCGCCCTCGCTGCCCTGCTTCAAGGTCAGCTGTATGCGGAGTCACCCAAAGCGGCCAAGAAAGAAGCAGCGACCTTTGTGACGCAGATGTGCCCCGGGTCAGGGGATCGGCTTGGTAAACATGGCTGGGAAGCCTGTTTTTGTTTGACTCCTGGAAAAAAAAACTGTTTTTGATTAGATCCTCATTAATTGTGGTTTTATACCAGTAGTCAAAATCATTAATTATTGGGATGAACCAATGTTTCATCCCAATGGTTTAACACTGTAACCATCATTAATTCTATACCACTACTCTTGATGGTTTCATGCCAATGTTGGATGGTTAAATCACCCTTGAATCACCATGTTTGATGCTTAAATCCCCATATGTCAGCATTAAATCACCATTCAAGCACCTTTACACCCAATCACCACTAGAATCAGCATTGAATCACTTTTGTTTCATCAACAATAAATCACCAACAATCAATCACCATTAGATCATCAATAGATCAATCACCATTAGATCACGAACAGTTTTTTAATCATCCATAGATCACCATTGAAGCATCATCAAGAAATCATCATTAGATCACCCAATAGATCCCATTCAATCCCATTCAATCCCATTCAATCCCACTAAATCACCATTAAAATCGCCTAAATCACCATGAAATCACTAGGATATCACCATGAAATCACTATGAAATCACCATTAAACCACCACCAAAAAACCATTGGACCTTGGAGGTACGGCCACGGCCTGAAGCCTGTGATCGTGAAGCCGGTGAACTCCACCAGCAAACCGTCCGGGGGCCCCGAGGGCCCCGGGGGACCTGGCCTGGCCATGGGGAAATCCATGGGGAAATCCATGGGAAATTCATAGGGATTTCATAGGGATAAATATAGTTCATATGGGTTTAAGGCAGTTTAAGGTGCTATTTGTATGATTTGATAGTACAGTAATGGGACTATAATGGGATTAGCAGAGGGTATAGCAACTCCCAAATTGATAGATAAGTATAAATCATAGAAATGTAATGGCAAAAAATGTTGTGATTTACTTGTCTATCTTTACTGGGGGCAATAGAAGACAGCAATAATTATAGCAACCCGAAAGACGCCGAAAAGCAAATGATCAATATTTTTTTGGGATTGTACTTGTTTTATCTTTTTGGGGAGTCACTATGATTTGTTTATTCTTAGCCATCAATCAACATTGAAATAGGGACCCCAACATGTTGCAATAGGGAATCCACAGAAAACCCAGAAGACATGACATTGCTGTTGGATATGTGTTGTTAGATCATATTATTAGTCAAGCAACACGGCAAGGAATTGAACAAGGATAAATAGGTAAACCTGTGTCAAAGGCAATAGAGAAAGGGCTCTGCAATGGGCTAACAACCACCAAGACTTGTCCTTACAATTTGATACAATTTGGGTATCAATCATAGGGTTTACACGAACAACAATTGAGTACTCTCTTGAGAAGCCAGCTGGTTGGGTATTCAAAACGAGCAAACACAAGCATAACATTTTTTTGTTGCAGGATTTCCAGATTAGCCATAGCATTTGCAGTCTGGAAAGACCAGCAAGGGAGGCTCCAACGAAGGTTGGAGGGTGAACCATACAACTAGGTATTTTTTTTTTGGGTATCTATATTGATGATTGAATTGTTTTGTCAACAAGTCATAATTAGTCTGTACTTATACATATATATATACAAATATAATAATATACATACACGAATTTACGTTATTGAACTTCTATATTTATTGATACATCATTGATACATCCAGCTTGTATACCAATCATTGAAGGATATATATATATATATATATATATATATTCTGGTACTATACATGCATCAATGATGATGTACTAAAAATATCTAGAACATACCCTCTGGTAATTTAACATAGACCCTGAAAATGACCAATGTTTAATGGTTTCACTAGTCTTCCAACCCCGATGACTGCCAGGGTCTATGTTAATTTACCAGAGGGTAAATCCATGGATTTGTGGAAAATGGCACATTTATAGATGATTTTTCCATTAAAACCTCCATTTATAAGGGATTTTATACATCCCACTATCTACCCCAAAACCAAGGTTCCGCACCACCAAAGACGGCGTGATTTCCAGCCTCGTGGGCGGCTACGAAGAGTTTCCCGAGGAGTCCAGGGAGCCCAGGGAGCCCAGGCAACGTGGCAACGGTAAAGGGGTCAAGCCCTTGGGGAAAAAATAGACCATCTGGTTATGACTAACATACCCTCTGGTAAACTAACATAGCTGTAGACAATACCCCATAGAAATAGTGGATTTTCCCATTAAACATGGTGATTTTCTATAGTTATGTAAGTTTACCAGAGGGTAGCCATGGATAATCCGATTTTTAATAGGTAAAACATCTATAAATGGGCCATCTATACCATGGCTATGTTAAATAACCAGAGGGTACCCTCTGGAAAATATGGTTTAATAATGAACATATAATATAATGAAGATAATGAAATAGATGTTTGGTTGATTGGTGACAAACTGATGTTTGCCCTCTGGTAAATTAACTTGTTGACCCTGAAAATCACCAGTTTTTACTGGAAATGAATCTTCCAACCCTTATTTGGCAGGGTCTATGTGAATTTACTGGAGCGTAAAACATGGTGATTTCAATTGCTTTTTGGATATAAGGTCGGAAAAACAATGCCATTTGCACCATCAGTCATCACCATTTTTATAGGTGGTCAAAACCGTTCCCAAAGCTACATGCAAAGTTTTTAAAGGAATACCCGTTGTTCAACTAACATAGCAATGGCTTCTTTTGTTTGATGATTTACCAATGACAAAGATGACTTTCTGTCGTTTGGTCAAAGTAGAGGCCAATATTTCACAACAGATCTGGGACCAAAACATTGGGATCTGAACACCAGGGTCCCTACATGTTGACCACCATAGATGCATAGGTATATTTATATACACACCTATACTGGTTGGTGGTTTGCAACATGAATTATATTTTCCACTTCATATATGTGATGTCATCCTTCCCATTGACGAACTCCATCATTTTTCAAGATGGTGAAATTGCACCATATTGCACCACCAACCAGTATATACATGTATTAGCGTACACTTGTGTTGTTCCAGACATGATGATTCCAATCGTCTGGGGTGGAAGTCCTGTCGCCAGCTGATGGTTTTTTTGATCTCCATGTTGGCGTGCCAGAAAATGCGTTGCTACCCTCTGGTTATTTGTTACATAGCCATGGTATAGATGGCCCATAGAAATATATGGTTTACCTATGAATAGCATGGCGGATCTTTCCATGGCGAACTGTTAAATAACCAGATGGTACATGCAAGTTCATGACCCATCGATTGCAGGTGTCATCATTATTCTGAATGAGATTAGTATTGTTGATTACTATCAACCACGTGCTAACTGGCATGTACATCCAAGTATGTATCAAAACATGTCGGACAAAAATAGTTTATCATTATTTTAGTATGTATATATATATATTATATCTTATTGTGTGTCGCTATTTCTACTCCTGTCTCTGTTGCCTGTCGTTCAAGCCCGCGTCCGCAAGGACAAAGGCTTCGTTGTAGGGCAATTCTGGTCGCTGGGCTCGATGGGTTCTGACGCTGGATAGCCTGGATGGTTCGTGTTCAGAATCTCCGCCATGGACCATGTATGGAAAAGGATGGTTTGACTACAATTATTATGGTGAATGAATGGTGACCGACTATAATTATTCAATGACTTAGGTTATTTGACTAACTAGGTTATTCACAGTTAAGAAGTTAATTATTCCATGATTTACCTATGAAGAATGGTGATGTTCCAGTTCAGTAGGTGAAAAAACCAGATCTAGTGAGGTAAAGCCAATAGTAAATCATAGTCAAGCATCCTCTCTGGACCAGGGAAAATCTGTTTTGCGAATCTGTAGGGAAAAGTGAAATTGAAGAGGAACTAAAGATATCATCCAATCAGTTTGGGGCATTTTACATGGAGGAATTGGGGTGCATCTTGTGGTACCGAAAGTGGTTTTTGGGTGTGGGTCTCTAGGGATTTTAACGCCTGGAGATAGCCAAAGATGGGTTTATCATTTTGTGGATCACTCTGATTTTTGTTGTTCGGATCCTGTACTCGATTTCAACCCAGGCAATACGTAAATAACATTAAATAAGTATATATACATATATATATATATATTATACAAGCAACATATTATATTTGTAGTATTTTATAGTTATATTCGTATTAAAGACTTCTATAGTTATTGAAGAAAGTAGCACACTGCTGTGGAAACTGGTCCTTGAAAGTAGCGCAACGATTTTCGATGGCTGCTGTGGTGAGGGATAAGATCCGCTTTGACAATGCTGGCATCAGCGTGGAAGGTGGGTTCACCGGAGAGGGTCCAAGGTCCTAAGGTGGCACGTGGGCACGTAGGCATCAGCGTGGATCAGAAATTGATGTAAGGTCTACAGGTTGAAACCATGGTTATCTTACCATCAAATATGAGCTTGTTGGTGGTTTGTTTGTTTTTTTCTCGATATATTGGGAATAATAATCCCAACTGACTACAAGTTGAAACCATGGTTACCCTCTGGTAAACGTGTACATAGCTATGGAAAGATCCACCATTTTTCATGGGTAAATCAATTATTTCTATGGGCCATTTTCAATAGCTATGTTTGTTTACCAGAGGGTATCTGACAAGGTGGTGCCCCCCGAGTTATAAGTTGGTTTATAAACCATAGTAACTATGTGTATATATATAATATACGATAAACCCAAGCAATGGAGTTATAAACCAACTTAGCGAACTATGGGGCACCACCTTGCACCATCAAATATGAGGATTTCCGAGGTTTCCTCCATGAAATATGGTCAACCATGAGGGTTTCCCGAGCAAATTGCACATCCAATTCTGGGAATATATGATGTAATCAAATACTCAGAAATCATAAATGGATCAACAGACCTTGTGGTTTTAATGTGGAGATGAACATGTGGAGATGGCAAGTTATCAGTTATCATTACAATGAGTTTTTGGTTTTCTGAGGTTCCCCAAGACCCAGGAGGCAAGGTTTAGTTAGCCATGCTACCATGTTTCAACTGCTGTTCCTACTCTACATCTACTAATTTTGGAACATGTTCACTATTTTGGCTATAACTATAACTACGAAAAGTTAACATCATCCATATTCATCCATCATAGTTTGTAGTGGCCATCAAGAAGGAGTCAGATTTTTCTGTTTTTTAATGTTTCAATATTGTCATTCCTTCTTCGTGGCTGACACTGATTTGGGGATGGGTCAAAACCTATTAATACCATTTTTAGGGGGATGAACATCCATAAATCCCAGCTATTTTGATGTGAACTACAGGGGTACTATTGGTTTTGACACACTGCCATTTGATCATAGTTTGGTATGTCAAGCTACGCAAAAAATCCCAGTGGTACCAGGCCCTCAAGCCTTAGCCATGGGCAACTGTTTCTTCAGAGGCCCTCTGTCGCGTGTCGTTCGCGTAAAGAACGGGGGAAAATGTGGAGGAAAATATGTGCGTTGATTCACTTGGAAGCGGTCGTTCATGTTTTGTAATTGCTATGCTACTTGGAAGCAGACTCTTAGTTAAACAGCTGTTTCTTGCTGGAATAGCACGCATCGAAAGTCAAAATGTCCAGCCAGAAAGTGCTCAATACAGCGCAACCAAATATGAAGTTCAAAGTGGTATCCCGGTATCCCTATCAAAATGTTGCCCACTTCACCTTCGAGACAAACACCCCACGAAGGCACCTCGAGAAAGACATACAGTATCCTTTTTTAGGGGCTGTTAGTATTCATCATACTCTTCATCATCATCATCATCATCATCATCATCAATATCAATTCAATTCAATCATCACCAATTGGTGACTACTTAAATGTGAATCATATCCCATAGGATCCATGTATGGTATATATGCTAACATTGGGGGTATATTGATGGGATCCGTGTTACCATATCTAGCATACATGGATCCTATTGGTATTCAATCATCATCAATCCTTGTGAAAGGTGTTTCTTGAGAAACTTGTTTGATCTTGGAGGGTAGTGCCTCCCAGTTATGTTTGTTGGTTTATAACCCCCTGACTATAGAATACTATACTATACCCATAGGATCCATGTATGGAATATTTAACAACATTTACCCTAAATATCACCCAAATGTAGGTAAATATACCATACATGGATCCTATGGGATATATAATAAGAGAGAGAGATATATATATATATATATATCACAAATCCGTGTTAACCTTGTTCTAAACCAACTTGGGAAACTATGGGGCATTTCCTTGTAGATGTCCTTAATCGAGGGGCTCTTTGATTTCCAAAAATGAAGATGGATACTTGAAATCAGGTAGACATGTGGGATTTATCATTTAAAAAGTATCAAACCCACCGTAACCCACCTTTTTTTGGCAGATATCTTCATTCAATGGCTTGTTTTTTTCGGGAAAATCTACCGGAAACCATGGATCTTCCCATGAAAATCATGGGTTTTTCCTTGGTAAATTTTCGCCAAGCCATTGATTCACACAACGGAGCCATGGCATCTGCACGGCCCAGATCCGGTCACCGGCAACGAAAGCGCCTTGGAGTACACCTTCGGCTACTTCCGCGACAAAGAGGGACACCTGCGCAGGGGCTTCCCAGGGGCTAGGAAAGGGGCACCAGGGTCGGAAGCGTGAGGTAAAAATAAGAGCTTCTAAGTCCAATAAGTAGGGTGAATTGGTAGAGAATGGTCTGCAGAATGGTAGATATATCATGATATATCTATAGACTACTGTAGATAGATGTATACCATATATATATACTGTATATATATATACATAGGGATAGATAGATAGATAGATAGATAGATTACTACTCCGATAAGTGTTGGGTTTATATGATAGATCTATCAAACCAGTCACGATGGTTTATCAACTACCTTTCAACTGGTGGTCACCACCTTGTATAACCATTTTGACGGGGATATAGTAACCAGAGGCAACCAGAACCTTGGTTGAGACGGGTGTGATGTAAAGATTGAAATATTGGTTTTTAAAGGTTGCTGGGGATATCTACTAAGCAACTAAGAATCACGACTTTTCCGGGGTATTCAAGATTGGACATAGACAATTTACCGGAATCAGCATTCCACAAATCTTTGTATATGTATATATATATAAATGTGTATATATATATATACATATATATATATATATGTTATGTTGAATATGTGTGAATCACCATTCATCTTAGTGATCTCCGGTTTTTTGGGACCCACGTCGACCCTGGTGATTCCCTTTCTTCACTGAGGAATCAACCTGCACTTCGCATCTGCTCCGCTGGGCGCCTGGTACCCGCAATGATCCAAAGGATAATCATGATTTTCCGGATCAACAATGGTCATTTTTTGGGGGATTCAACTATGTAGGCCCTAGGCAGGTAAGCCCCAAGATACATGGTTCAGATTCGCCCTCATAATTGTGCTTGGGGTGAGCTTCAGCAAAAGGGATGACAGCTTGGTTCTGGTCACAGCGCAAAAACCCAGCAGCTGAGGTACCAAAACCACAGCAACAGGTTGGATGGCGGTGAGTTGGATCCAGTTTTGCCCTTGTTGTTTGTTTCACATGTTTCACCTAGCTTGGGCCCTTGGGAAGCAAATGGTTAGACCAATGTTGGACACACAAATTGGACATAGAGTATTTGTCATGAAAACTTGTACCTTCTGGTCATCAAACATAGCAATGGACATCAAACACACCATTTTATGATATGTTATGCATTATTTGTTCTTCCATTACCCATATGCAACCCATGGTGCTGGTATATTTACCTACAAAACTAGTTGTTAATATTTTTCAGGCAAAAAAACTAGGTGTGCATATTCCAGCACCTGTAGGGTTGCATTTCTGGGTTTAGAACATCCCTCTGTCAACATGCCCATAGGATCCATGTATGGTATATTTACCTACAAAACTGGGTGAGATTTAGGGTAAATGTTGTTAAATATTCCATACATGGATCCTATGGGTATAGTATAAATTTACAGGAAAACCCCATATTTAATGGGAAATTCTATGGTTTCCGGTTAAGATTTTCCCAACAAAACCAATCCATTGAAACATGGGAAAAAAAACCCAGGGTTTTTCCCGAAAATCTTCAGAAGTCGTCTCCAGGACGGTGTCGGAAGATATCACCTCGGAGGAATTGAACGCTGCGCAGAAGGCCGGGGGAGTCCCGTGGGTTCAGTGGGAAAATCGATGGGAAGATCATAGCATGGTCAATAACAGCTATAAATGGCTATAAATCATCAATAAGATGGTGAAATATAGTTGTTTTATGATGTTTTTATAGATTTATAGATGGTTTTCCATGGTGAAATCTATAAATGATCTATCAAAATCGGGATTTTACTGTGGTTTTCCCATCTTTAAATGGGGATTATGGGATGATGGTTGGGGATATGAATCAGAGATGAATGGGATGTAACTCATCAACTGAAAATGATGTGGGGTGTGTGTGAAAATGTGGGGTAACCCCCTAGAATTTGATGGTTCAAAAAACGCTCATGAAACTGAGAATCTTGAGGTATCCAGCATTTTTTGACAGACCCATATGGTGTCTTGTACTATCAAAAGATATTGATAAGTTATTGTTGTTGTTTCAACAATACCACTAATTAATTCAATTTAGCTGTGGTTCAACTAGGAAAGTATATACACAAAGTTCATGTTTGGGGCTCGTTAGCCACCAGCAGCCACGTTAATGAGGGCAAGCCTTAACCATATATTATATATCGGATGCGGTCACCTTTGGCTGTGTGATACAATGTGCTGTCCCTGCTGGAGAGCTAAGTTAGTTCATAGGTAATAATACAACTGGGATCCGTTGTAGATATATTGAACTAGTTTAGGGTGGTTATAAATATTTATAAATCCATTAATAAGTGCGGGGCATCACCTTGTGATTTTATCAAGAACATGATGGGGACATTTTCCGTATCAACAGAGGTTGGGAAATCGACAGGTGAAAATTCAGTTTCATACTGTGCGCGTTTAGGGATGAAGGATAGTTGGATGGTGAAAGAAGAGACAATGTTTGTTCCAAAAGAAGGTTCAACAAAGGAATCATGATTTACCTTCAATTTTTTGGGACCATCATAATTTATAATACTGTAGTCGTTTGCCATAAATAATGAGAATAACTGGGATAACTATGTAGTAGCATGCAATAGCCAGCAAAAGATTGTTGCATGGTATCTTCAGGACTGACATAGAGTGACGATGTCAATGAAGAAGCGTTTTTGTTAAGGTCGGGAATTGTCAGGAAGATGTCTTTGATTCTCAATAAACATGCGAATTCAAACCATCCAAATCGATGAACCAAGCAGGAGAGTATTGCAAGAGTTGAACATAGTGGTGCTGGATTTGTCGTGGAGTCGCGGGGGTTCAATCATTTTTTCTCGATGTCAAGCGAGCAACCCAACTGTGCCTGCAGTCCTTTGGCGACACCATCGTGGACATCGGCAAGTACTACAAGAAGGGGTACGCCGCCACACTGCACGCGGCAGCAACATGGAATATTCCATTAATTAATGTACCCCAGTTCTACATGTTACCGAGAAAGTGGTCAGATATCTTGGGCTGGTCTGTTATATTGTATATTGATGATATTATTTGGTTTGGTGCTTGGTTGATTTCCTTCGTCAAATTTTATTGGTTGATTTCGACACCCATCAGACAGTAAAACCGTGCCATAGCTGTTTGAAGCACTTAAGGCGTGCGGAAAAAGAGAAGCAAGTCGGAGGAAGTTACGAGACTTGAGATCTTACGCATGATCACATATTTGCGTTGATTTAGATAAACAGACACAACTCAGCTCAACTAGCAAAACACATGCAGTTTCTTGCAATGTTCGGCATCTGGAGACAGTGTCGTCAAAGTGGGGTAGCATGAGCCGGGGTAGTCAAGTGGGTCACAGGGTGGCTGCTAAAGCCAGAAGAGGAAGAACTTAAAATCTGTCCCATCTTCAATGTCAGGGGGGCCAAGCCCAACCTTCTTCCGAGTCCACGCGTTTTGGTGGGCCATGGCACCTGCTGTCATATCCAAAGAACGACATCGGGCCACGAGAGGTTCTGTGGGGAGTGGATCTTCAAGGTACTCTACAGAGATTTTGGTGACTGTTGCAATCCATCCTATGACAGTTGCTTGACAGAGAATCAAGATGAATCAAGTATACAATATACACAACTGCAGTACCCAGTTTTGTACCCTATTTTCAACATACAATCAAATGACTCCCGTGCTCCCCGTCTTGTAGACATAGGGGAAACTTGGATACTGCACCACTGGTGAAAAGCCAGGGATCACGGTGAGTTTCCCTAGTTGATAATATATATATATGTATATGTATGTATACGTGCGTTAATTGCGCTGTATCATGTGACAAAGTGATTTTGACCTGATTTCACATGCTAGTGATTTAGAACCATTAGATATTCGCTATGGGATAGTCCCATAGCGACAAACCTAACCCACCCAAATCCATCAAAGAAATGCCGCCGAATGCCGCCTTCAGGCCACTCTGCTCGTCTATTGCTTCTACTCGTCGCCTGGCAGTGAAGAAAGGTCCGTGTGGTGGCGGTTGTCTGTTTCTCCTATGACTTGGCAATCATTTTGTACCTTAGAATTCCCCTTTGAATGGGAATTTCAGGATCCTAAAATGGAGGTACTTTACTATGTAAGGCCATATGAATTGTGGGGATATTCACTTACATAGGCCTAAAAAATAGGCCTTATATATGGTAGGTACCTCCATTTTAGGATCCTGGAATTCCCATCGATTTCTGATCTTAGCCAATACATAAATGTTTACTTGTTTCGACCATCCAGTCAATCCCCACAAATCCAGTCATCGGCTTTTTCTGAAAGCCGGAATATCAGAAACCTCAGCTGTGTGTGCACATGGGATACCCCCAATTCAACCAGATAATCATCATAGAACCGGTCCCCAAATCAGGAGTAAATCCAGATTTTTTGGACACATCCATTTCGATCTCATTCATGGGATTGAATAACAGTGTTTCATGTTTAAACCATGTAAAACCTGATGTTTTCATGGTGAAACTATGTTAAACCTTATGTTTCATGGTCAACAATTCACTTTTGGCTCCTTGGGATCCATTTTGTTGAGGATAAATCTGTATAAAATCATGTATTCTTAATGGTGAATTCACTCAATTTCTGCACATGTCCATATCGTTTCAGGTGAACTCCCGCGTTTCATCATGGAAAACCTCTAGCCTTTTTGGCCCACCGGTGTTGCCGGCGAGGTCCTAGGCGTCTCTGGCAGCTTCGTGCCCGGCTTGGCGCGCGAAGCGCTGCGCTTCGACACGGGGGGAATGCGCCTGCAGCGACGCCTGGAGTGTTTCGTTCAGGGGATGGTTTCTAAATGAAGCCCTGAAAAAGGTGGGAAAGATATCTCCAACATTTTCCAACTATGGTCGGATTTATGGTAGATCTAGATCTGTATAGTTAGATGCAAACGCCGAAGTCCTCCAGACGCGGGGCAAATGGTGGGAGTTGATCGAGTTAGTTACTATATCCCATATGCTCCATGTATGGAATATTTACCAACATTTGCCCTAAAATTTAAAAAGTCACCCAAATTTAGGTAAATATACCAGCACCATGGAGCATATGGGATATAGTTTCTATGATAGTTTCAAAACGAACTTGGGGCACGACCTTGTAGAAAGACCGGGGCGATGTTTAGTCCCCGGTGGGTCCCCGGTGGAGGACCATCATCCTTCCACCGGTGAAAAAAGCATGGTGAAATGAGGATGACCAAGTTTGGGGACCGTTTTAGATGGGATTATAATAAATGGATATGCCATTAGTATCCATTAGTATATAATGAATAAAATATAACTACTGTATACTTATTATATAGTTATAATATATCCATATATAATCCATTTATACACTAAGTTAGCTAACTTAACTTCACGGCATATAGATCGCTGGGTAAATGAAACATGGTTAACACATGTTAACCTTGTTTTATTTGAAGTGATTTAATGTGGCAAACACACTGAAAAAGCAAATTTCAGGATGGGATAAGAACCCACCATAACCCACCATATCCCACCTATTGATGGCCACATTGCAGACGGTTTATAGTTCTGGGTAAATTATAACGAGGCTTTGGGCCCAACCTCCCCGCGGTAAGCTTGTTTCGATTGTCCAAAAATCGAACGAATTGGGCCATGGCATTTTCGGTGCAGCAACTCTATGCTCTTCTGGAAGAGTACGACTGTGATAGCTCATTGGGGTCCAGAGATGTTCCATTGAGAACCAACATGTTGGTAGACTTTACCATTCGACATTTCACTGAAACTGATTTGACCCTGGGCTTCAATCAGTGGTCTCCAGAAGGCTATGGACTCAAGGTCTTTGAGCATGATCATATGTTTGTTCCTGGTGATTCCCCTTGTGCCTCGGATCTGACCCTTATTTGGAACGTGCAGACATCCATGCCACCTGTTGGCCAGAAGATATGGCTTATCAACGTTTGGGAACATGAGTGTGACGTGTCTCTTTTCCAATATGATGAGCATTCGTCATGGTGTTATGCAACTAGTGCCAGTGAATCACGACAGGGACTCCATCATTTGGAGCTTTTCAGTGGTGGAGTAGGAGGTTGGACTACCGCACTGAGGTTTCTGTCCGGCCTGACCCATGTGCCAGTCATGTCTGTAGGAATTGAGCATGATTTGAACATTGCCAGAACTTATGCGCTGAACCAGTGTGCGTCAATGGTAGTGCCTCAAACCGATTTGCCTGATGATATTTTCTGCAGTCATGGGGGTAACTGGATTATTTGTGATGATGTTTGCTCCTATAGATGGGTAAGGGCAGTAACCTTTTGGGGGGTAGATGTAGTCACGGTGAGCTCACCTTGTGGACCCTGGTCCACTGCATCCACAGCATTGGGCCTTGCTAAGCATGAAGGGTGTCTCCTTTTGCATGGCATCCTCAAATGTCGATTCTTGAGACCGATGTATATTGCACTGGAAAATGTCTCAGGATTTGCTGCCCACTTGCATAAACCCTACATTGAGAGGGCTCTGAGATGGATAGGATACCGCCTCCAATGGCAGAAAACTATTGATGTCAAGGCTTGCATGGGTATCATGAGGTCAAGATGGTTGGCCTTGGCTGTCCGAGTTCACTCATCATGCCAGATTCCGCCAGTTAGCATGAGTCCATTGCCAGTTTTGCCAGTGATTGATCACGAGCCTTTCCTTTTGACATGGAGCCAGCACGTAATGGACAAATTGTCCATCCATGAGGCAATGTACAAAGTTGCATCCGATCCAACCAAAGTGCACAAAACAGCCAGCAAGAAGCAACCGCATGAACTTTTTCAGGACAGAATTTATGCTTCGAACATGATGCTCCCGACTTTCATGGCCAAATATGGCACACAACATCTTTTGCCGGATAAGCACCTGCAGGACCACAAATACCTGGGGTTTTTCCTGAAGGACCCGCTGGCACCACATGGGGCCAGACTGTTCCATCCAGCAGAAGTGTGCTTGTTGCATGGGGTTGTACAGTGGGCTTTTGTTGGCTCCGACATGGAACATGCATGGCTCACAGCCGGTAATGCCATCCTGCCAATCCATGCGCTTCTGCCTTTGATCCAAGTGGTGAATAGGGTTGCCAAAGAACCTGTCACATTCCAGCATGCGTATGATGCCTTCCAGATTCAGCGCCTGAAAAGAGACAGCATCTGCATCACACCTACACCACATGGCATTTTTCTCACAGATCATGATGCAGTTCCCATGGATGACCTGTTGCAGAGTGTTTCAGCCTTGTTTGCATATCCGAAAGCCACGAGTGACATGACTGTTTGGATTCCGCAATTTGGCATCCACACACTTGATCAGACACATGCAGATTGCGATGCACAACGCGGCATACAAGATGAGCAAACACAAATTGATGCCAGCCCGATATCAATTGCCTCCTCTTCAGAGCAGGAAGAAATCCATGTCATGGTTTTACAGGGTATGATTGAGGGCCCCGCTTTTGTGCAAAAGTTTTGGTTTGCTTCTGACCTCCCAGCAGCTTTGTTGGAAACACCATGGCACCATCAGTTTGCATGCTTCTATCAAGATCCAGCGGACGTCCAAGGTATCACCAAGTTGTGCTTGCGCGCTGAGGAAAGTCATGAGGTTCACCCTGCTGACAACACACTGATCCAGATACTCATGGAGCAACAACTCACCTTGCTGAAGTGCGAAACCCAGAAGCCAATCAAGGCACACCCAGAAATCGCAGCTTTGACCGACTGCATTTATGATCAATTTGGAGTACTCAATGACCAACAAGTCACTGATGAGTTTACAGTCCTTACTGACACTTTGCTGCAACATGGGCTTTTCACAGGGGATGTACTTTGCTTATTGGCTGCTTTTGAATTGACCGATGTCACCTCTCTTTGGGATCATTCCATTGATGCCATGATGATTCATATTCACGGAACGCAGACCAATGCTGCACTCATTGCTCAATTCTGGGAACAAGTCTTGCCACCGGCAGTGCAGGAACAAATTGGACGTGAGCCACAGATTCTTCGACATGAAAAGGGGTTGACAGTAACCTTTGCACCGGCTCGAGTCCATGGAGTGATCCCGCCAAGCTCATTTGCTGTCACGCTGTCAGTTCTGGCCTTCCGCACCTTTTTTGACTCAGTTCGGATGATTCACGCAGGACAGCCTACCCAACAGTTTTTCCTGAAGTGGCTTTGTCGACCTCTGTGGGCCGGTGGCATTCCAAACACACTCACAGCAGGCATCATAATCAAGTTGCTGCAACATTCACTGATCCCTACCAACGGAAACACTGAACATCGAATCATTTGTAATGCCAAACAGATCATGCCTGAGATCCTTCTGAGTGAACTTCAGCCAGCAGGAAACAAGAATGCTATTGTCTTCAATGTTGTCATGAAACTCACCGGAGGAGGGGGTAGTACAGGTGCGAAGCATCAACAGAAACTCATGCAACAAGCAGCACTTGCAAGCTACCTGCTTGAACAAGGGTTCGAACTCCAGTGGATCACACATACGGTGGACACTTTGAGCAACAAATTTGGCCTCGCACGAATCCAACAAGTTACTGCCATGCCAGTGGGAACACAAAAGATGTCAGCCTTCAAAGCTTTGCTTAAGGAGGCAGCGATTGCCTTGCCAGATGTCCAGAAACCGCAGACAAAAAAGAATGTACAGAACCTGCCCTGGAAACAGCCGAAGAAACGCAAAGGTGATGCTGACCTGGACCCAGCAGATTTCACCATAGTAGAAGGTTTCTTCAAGAATGCCGATGCCACGATTTGTCAGCAAGCCCAGGTGATTCGACCACAGGCCACAGGTATCTGTCTCATGACAGGTGAACAGGCCACTCCTTGGCTCATGTCATCCGAGAAGATTTCCAGTGATGAGCTTGCAGTACTTGTCCTAGGTAAAACATCAGCTACGACAGTTCCTGGAGAAGATATGGTTGTGCCGTGTCATAATCTGGATGGACAGATGGTTTTGCTGCATTGCAAGCTTTATCAACTGGGCTCCAGGCAAGTCACATGGCAAAAGGGTGACCCCCAGCAGGTCTTGGCATCCAAATGTGTCCTTGTTGCCATCACTCTGCATCAGGCAGATTTCCCGAGCGAGCAGTGGACAGATGCCATCCAGCGCACAGTTCCTTTCATCCGAGCCATCCTAGAGAGTGAGGGTTTGTCTGACAGTGTCCTGAGTATTTGGGGAAGATCTTTCCGTGCAGGGAAAACACCATGTACTCCCATTCAGGCGACTACACTTCAGGTTCATTGCTCAGTTACGGAGGACAAGTTGAAGAAGCTTTTGGCGAAATCTGGTTTCAATCGACTCTTTTGCACTCCCAAAACATCCTCAGGCAGACTGGACACCACATACCAGGTGATTTGGCTCAACTGTGATGAATGCCAGGCAGCGGTTTATACTGCCAAACTTCCCTCTGCCCTGGGGCTCATCAAGGGCAAGAAAACCCTTGGCATTCGTTTTTGTGAGGCAGACTTTGACCAAGCTTGGGGCGTCCTTTGTCCCAACATGCCCAAGCCAACACGACAGGCAGGGGAGAAGGTCTTCAGGATTGATGGATTGCCATTTGGGGTTACCCAGGAAATGATGAAACAATGGGCTGACAAGACTAACTGGAATTGCCATGTCATCCGAGCTCTGGGGCCGCAAGCAATGCTGGTTAGGTCTGATGATGAGCCGCCGAATGGAATCCATTTGTTCAACACACAGCCGATCCTGATACGACACTTGCCACCCAGGAATACCAACGCCCAGACGCTGATGGTGGGGCCGCGCTCCACAAAATCCAGAGATGCAACAACTGAAGCCAACCCAGATCCTTGGGCGAGCTGGACCGGACCAAGGTTACAGGCAGCCCAACCAATGCAGGTCACCAGAAACATTGATGGACCCACAGAAACCAGACTTGCTGCACAGGATGCCAAACTTGCAGGCATTGAATAGCAACTGACCACCATCACGCAGATGCAGGAACAGCATGTCCAGAAGACTGAGGAGAGATTCCAAGCAGCCGAGCATCGGGAAAAACAGCACATTCAGCATGTTGCAAACACCATGGAAGCCATCAGGCAGGACATGGACCGAACGCTGCAAAACTCTTTCCAGAAAAACACCCAGGTGATGGAAGAGCGCTTGTCTGAACTAAAGCAGCTGCTTATCAGCAACAAGCGTACGGCAGATGACATGCAAGATTGACAGAGGCCTAGCTGGGAGCCAGCGAGTGTAGTCTCTGCCTTTTGCCCTCGTTTTGACTCCCATAAGGCCACGACTTGCCAGCATATGTTTCTCATAACTAAAGTTTGGTTGCGATTGCCTAGCAGCAGCATTGGACGGGTGATGAGAAGTTTTGTCATGATGCTGTTTGCAAGCCTTGTTAGTTTCACAACTCGACACAGCATGCAATGCCATTGCAAGTCCATATATTTGCGTAGTTCTGGCCTGCATACACGAGGCAGAGAAGTTTTTGGCCGGGCACGGAACGCTGCAGTTTTACCATGCCAACAAGCTTGGCACTTTTTGTTTCGCATTTTTCATGGCGTTGCTACTGGGCATGACATCCCATCTTGGTCCCATGAATTGCATCCTGATTTTCCGATTGAGTGTGCGATGAGTAAGAGGCCTAGTTCTAGTATGAAACTGTTTATCCAATGCCCTCAAACTAGTAATGTGCCATTTTTTGCTCGTCCTTATTTTGTTTGCCTTAAATGTTCAGTCCGATACCTGCAAACATTGAGGGACCATAACTATGAATGTACAGTTTTGATAAGCCAGGGCATTTTGCCAAAACAAGTTGCCACACATGACCAGCATCGAGCCTGCAGGATTGGAGAGGCCCAAAATCCGGGGCCTGATCAACACCAGCTCATTTGTGCCATCACTAACCCAACATCGATCGTATCTAAACCCAACCAATATGCTGCACTGATCCAAAAGCATGGTCTTGGCCTATTCAGTGCAAGTGAAACAGCAGCAACCGCCATAGTTCAGCGACAATTCTCTGGTCAGATGAGGCGTCTCCACTTCCGATCATTGTGGTCTGTACCATTGCCTGATCGTGTGGAGCGCTCTGACCATAAACCGTCCTTTCGGGGTAAGGCTTCTGGAGTGGGACTCTTCAGCTGTTGGCCCATCCGGGCAATCAAAAATACCCTTGATGAATCCTTTGTTGCGATGTCTAGGATAGGCCACTACCTTTTAGAACTTGGACATTTTCAACTTCAAATTGTTGTAATCTATGGGCATGCCCAATCAGGCATGGATAAGGCCAACTTGGAACTCATCAAAGCTGCCCTGAAGGCAGTGGACCATTTTCCACTTCCATTCATTTTGCAAGGTGACTTTAACTGTGATCCCATCCAACTCCTAGGAGACGAGGCCAATCGCATGCATTTACTTGACTTGCAGCAGATTCATCACCGTTTACGGGGCTGCCCTATGCCAGCCACTTGTAAGGGCATCACGACACCAGACAATGCAGTTTTCAGCCCCCAAGCTGCAGCCCTCATCCGTGGGGTTGAAGTCTGCCCACCAGGTGATTTTGACACGCATCAGGTTGTTTTGTACAGGCTTGCTCTCCCAAGCGATGATATGCCAACATACCATATGCCAATGCCGCGCACATGGATTGACTTGCAAATTGATCCCAAGCACATGCAAAAGGCCTATGAACTGGCCCTGACCACGAGGGACCAGCCTGCCACCTTGCAAGCCTGGGGGGAAACGGTTGAACTTGCAGTTGATTGGGCCTACAGACACACACAGTATGACTTAGGGGTTCCGTGGAGCCAGACCAAACCACTGCCAAAATCCCACCGAGGGCGATGTAAACCACGCAAGCCGGAAAAGACCACTAGGGTTTTACTCACTAAGCAGGCCAGACCTGGAGATTTTGCACCATTTGATGAAATCATCCGTAGGTCCACGCAGGCTAAAGTCAAACAGGTGAGAAGAGTGCAAGCCTTGCACTCCCGACTCTTGAAGGCACAAAAAACTGCCACCTTTGACGGCTGGACGGAACTCCAACTGGAATGGTTTGCCATCCTTCGATCCAGGGCTTTCGGGAAGTGTTTTGTTCAATGGTGCCAAAATACGCCTGAATTGGGGCCACCGCCCTTGACATGCCCTGATATGGAATACTTGAGCACCATGTTGCAACTGCTGCGGCACCTCACAACAGCGGAAGTTGCCTTTGACCAGGCCATCCACCGTGATCGCCAAAAGTATCTACAGATGCTAGACCGAAAGTACAGAGGCAATAAGCAGGCCTTTGCAAGTGTCAAGGAACCTCCGATGCCATCCTTGGTGGAAATGAGACAGGTTTGCTCTGAAGAAGTCATTGCAGTATCTAATAATGACGGCACCCACACTGTATACTGTGATAATCCCCATCAATTTAGTCTTGCATGCCCCGCCAAATTAAATGAGACGCCATGTCAAGTACTGGAAGTGGAATCCATGTCCATTCAGGTCAAGCTATGCCAGCCCTTACCAGATAGCGCAGAAACATGCACCTTGATGCAAGAGACTTCACATGCCAACCCGACTGCCATCCTGCAAATGCTTAAGGATTTTTGGGTCCCATATTGGAATTCTAACCAAAATATTCCCAATAGCGATTCACAGTTTGAGCAATTTTTGCAGCAGCTCCCACAGGTGCTCCCGGCACCGGCATTGGACATGCAATCCACATCAGGGTGGATGGAGGCGGTGACACGTCTGAAGGTGCCTTCCGCTAGGGGTACTGATGCCATTTCATCCCAGGAATTGCAACAACTCCCAGAGTTGGCCATTGAACACTTGAAAGATATCATCAATGAAATGCCAAATGGCTTTCCGCCAGACTTCATGACAGCAATCACAATACCTGTCCCAAAAGTCTTTGAAATCCCTATGGCTGGACAAGTTAGGCCTATTACCATTTTACCCCAAATATACCGCTTGTGGGCCAGGGTTTGTGCCAAGCAACTCCTAGCTCACTATGCCCAGCACATGCCAGCGGAGGTGTGCGGTTTTTTGAGAGGTAGAGGGCCAGCAGATGCCTACCTCCGGCAGCAGTTTCATATTGAACTTTGTCACTGGCGACAGCAGCATATGGCAGGCATTTCAATTGACCTACTTAAGTGTTTCAATACAATATCCCAAAAGGTTGTGCGCAAAGCTTTCCTATGGGCTGGGATACCCACGGAACTGGTCCAGCAATGGGCACACTCCTTGCGCTGTTTATCTCGCATTTGGAAACTAGGTGCTACATGTACACCGTGCATACCCACTAGCCACGGCGTGCCGGAGGGGGATTCATGGAGTCTGGTTACTATTGTAGTCTTGGCCTATCTCTGGATACTCTATACCAAAGGACAAGCCCCTACATGCTTCATGTCTGCATATGCTGATAACTGGGCTTGGGGTGCAACACGACCACAAGACCACCATGCCATCTTGAAATGCACAACAGAATATGTCAAGCTGACCCATATGGTCATTGACTGGACCAAAAGCTGGGCATGGGCCACAACATCGGATCAATATATTGCTCTGCGTGAGGTGCTTCAGACATGGCCATGTGCACAGGACCTTCAACGGCGTTTAGCCGCAATGGACCTTGGTGCTCAACTGAATTATCAAGGGAGCCCTACCTTGGGTAAATTCAAAAATAGGTTGGAAAAAGCACATGCACGGCTACTCAGACTGCAGCATGCCATTTTGCCACTCAGTATAAAAACTCAGCTCATTAAAGGGGCGGTTTTTCCAGCGGCATTTTATGGGTCTGAAGTGATTCCCTTGGGTGAGTCACACACCAGACGGCTTCGAACTGCCATGAGCAATGCAGCTCTAGGACCATCAATAACCCGCAATCCTGCGCTGGCGATCCTGGCTATTCCTGGCCTTAATGATCCCCAACTAGAAGTCATTTTAAGAGCTGTCCGGGCGATGCGTAGATTTGCAAACAACCTAGATGAAACAGAGCGACTCTTGCTGTTCAAGATGATTGCGTGCCATTCTGGCCTATCATACAAATGTAAGGGGCCTGCCGGATGTTTAGCTTTTTACTTGTCCAAGTTGGGGTGGCGCTGTACAAGCCACGGGGAGATCCAGGTGCACCCAGCACTTAAGCTGCCCCTTCGAACAACTAGTGCCAAAATTTTTGCCAGACATGCCATGTTTGCATGGACGCAAGATGTGATGCTCACATGTAGTGACCGTAGAGAGCTCAGGATGTTGCAGCCCAATGTACCGGATACCAGACAAACCCTTGCCAGTTTTAATGACATTGAGCAGCACCATTTAGCACAGGATCTTTCCTTGTCTTTCCAGACTGAACATCAAAAAAGCAGATGGGCTCAAGATGCCACGGGCCTATGTTTGTATTGTGGTGAATGCGACTCCAGAACTCGCCGTATTTTCCATTGTGCAGCAGCATCCGATGCCCGTGTACCTTTTGCTGATACCCTTGCCTGGTGTTTAGAACAAGGGACCGAGTTTGCTGAATTTCCTTTCCTGCTACATCATCCTAACCAGGAGCTTCTGATGCACTTGCACTATTGCCAGCCAGAGGCTACCATTGATGATAACATGCGATACCGCTTGGAGGAGCTTGTAAGATTGGATTCCACCCCAATTTTTTACACGGATGGTTCCCTGAGGTACCCTAACTCTGTCACCTGTAGATTTGGGGCATATGCTATCATCTTGGATACCGCTATAAGTGATGAACAGAGACTTGATTTGGTAAAAAACTGGAAGTTGACGCAGGCTTTCCCATTCACCTTGACGAAATTGGCATTTGCACGGGTCACGGGGGAACAAACCATTTATCGTGCTGAACTCTATGCCATTGTTTGTGTAACTGAATGGACCCCAGCTTCAGTCATAAAAACTGATTCAGCTAGTGTTGTTGCCACATTCCTCAAATGCCAGATCACTCACAATTTCCATGAACTTGGACAGATGGAGGAGATGGATTTGGTGTGGAGATTATGGAACGCACTCCGACAGGGAAATCATGTCATCCATAAGATCAAAGCACACCAAGAAGTTAATGTTGGTCACACACCACTGGAAATTTATGACATACTGGGAAATAGATACGCAGATGAAACTGCAGTGTCAGCAGCGCTTCATTTTCAGCCGGAGGTGGCACAGTTAGCCACACAAATTCATGCAGAAGTCACCAGCGAGCAGGCACACCTGAAGCAGTTTTTTCGACTTCTTCTTGATCTGAGGCAACACTTTGCTAAACTCCAACAGAATGAGGCAGCCACAGCAGGCCAAGTGGACCTGCAACCCAGCAATAAACCTTCACCGCAGCAGGTCATGGGGGATTGGAGTGTTCAGGAAGTTTGGGTTCCGCCACCCCCAGGGGTTGAATTTTTCCAGTATTCACCATGGGGGCAACCAACGTGCCAACTCATTTTGCAATGGATGCAGCTGATACAGTGGCCAGCTGCAGAGCAAATACAGGAAGGGGACCCGGGCATTAGCTGGACGGAACTTGTTTTGTCGTTTACAATTTGGGCTAAGATGGTTATTCCCTTAAAGCGCTCCACCCCGCAGCGTGGAGAGTATTTACAAACCTTCGACACTTGGGAAGCTGTGAATAGTTTTGCCATTGGCCTTGGTGAATTGTCCAGTAGCTTCTCTATCCTGGTGCAACAGGTTCGGAGACTAACCACATGTGACCCCTGGCCCAATCGGGCCCAGGGTTGGGTGCGCAGCCTGTACCAACTTGGGGCGAAGAATCAACCATTTGGCTACAAACAACGGCCAGTAATCCCAGAACAGCGCGCGGTTGTCAGATACTTACACTGGTATTTTGGGCAATACTCCACTTACGATCAATTCCCGCCAATTGCTGGTATTGAACTTGGCAGGGTCAATCCTGCGAATATGGCGGCCACATGGCAGAAGGGGCTACGACTGGCCGCAAAGGGCTACAATGTGGCGAAAACTTGGAGGCGTCAGCCTCAGCGTGGCTTACAGTTTTGAGGTGAATCTACGTTTCAGCATGGACACCCAGTCCCACGAATAGTCGGGCTGGGCTCTCTGATCGGCGTAAAACGGGTAAATTATAACGACCTCACTGCGACCTCACTGGAATCATGGTTAGTAAGGGAAATCATCCCCAAATGGCCTTAAATCAGGTTAGTGAAATATTATAATTTACCCAGATAGTATGACAAACCCAATGATCAACCCTTTGTTTGGGCTCGTTTTCAATCTTCTCCCGCTGGCTAAAATGGTGTTTTCCGTGAAGGTCAGAACAGCAATTGTCTTCCAAACAAGGACAGTCCGATAGAATAATTTCTGGTATAAGCTAATATGGGGATAAGTCAATACCTATATGGGGAGTTGCGCTGAGTACCAACCTCCCAAGGACGCGCGACGCAAGTTGAAGAGGTGACAGAGACCGAAGTGAAAGTGGATCCCGTGGAAAAGCTGTGCCTTGCCCTTGCTTTGCTTATCTTCCAGGCAATTTTGGAGGTTTCCTGACATGGAGGTACCCCCAAATCATCCATGTTTATAGTGTTTTTTCCATAATAAACCATACATTATACATCTGTGTGAACCCCCATTTATGGAAACCCCTAATTGTCTAATATTGTCTACACATCTTCGTGTGAAGTCCATTTAGTTTCTTGTAAGTAAATCCATGTCGGAGTCATTGATTTGGCTGAAGTGCAGAAGGTGACTACTTTGGGATTTTGTGAGCAACTTCAGCTGGCCTAGGGTGTGGAGCTGTGCAGGTTTGTCCATCGCCAAGGTGTGCAAAGCTTCCCTTGCTCACGGGCCGAAAGAATCACACGGAAGAAAGTTTTGATTTTAAGGTGCCCTGTACGGTACCTGGACATGGGGGGATTGTGGCCAGCAAGTTATGGCTATTGCTGGTGGGGCAAATGACGACTAACCACTGGACACACCCATGGGGCTGTTGGGAAAAGCGCCGAAAGCAAATCAACGCGCATTTCGTCAAAGCCCCTGTGATGGGTAGGTAGTTTCCTGTAGGAGCCCACCATTTTGCAATGTCGCTGATCCAGAACATATTTTACATGGTGTAGGACAACAATTGCGCTTGTCAGACAAATCAGTCCAAGATAAGGTGCCTCAAAACCTCATGGTTTATCATACTTTGCCATACTTTGCCCATGTTTTGATGGCCACAGATTGGATAGCCCGGATATTTGCCCAGTCTCACTGCTCTATTTGCCTCACTTCACTTCTGCTATGTTCATCCAAAGAATCCAAGTTTTTTTTTGTGATTTCCCATATGGCTATGGATCAATACCTATTAATACCATTTTTAGGGGAATGAACATCCATAAATCCCAGCTATTTTGATGTTCACCAGGGGTACTATTGGTTTTGACACACTGCCAACTAAATCCACCTCCTCTATAAATCCAAACTGGTTCTCCCATGTTTTTCCAAGGGAATTTCCAGCTGCTCCAGAAATCTGTCGCAGGTGCTGGGCTCCAAAGTTGGAACCTCTGTGGAGCTGACTCTGCCTCCACTGCAGCAGCTGGAAGCTGCAAGCTTCGTTGGAAAACAACGGAAACTCCAACAACTCTATGGTGGTTGACCATAGGAATGGTGTTTCTTACCCCACACAAATGGTGTTTGTAGCCATCAAACATGGTGTTTTCCATGTTTCACCCCATAGATTTAAGTACGTTTACCATTTTTTGTTGTATTTGGAGGGTCTATAGGTAGATATCAATGCACCACCTTATGATATCATATGGATTCTTATGGGGGTTTGCCACAGAGAAATTCTTAAGAAAGAAATAATTTATCCTCCCGACTAGTGGATGATGTTGATATAGATTGGATATTTAACATAGTGACATCGTGAAGAATCAAACCTCTCACCGTGATACCGTGGAAACCGCAATCTCAGATTGCGCAAAGATATCAAGATTGAAACGTCATAGCCTCAGTGCACTCTGAGTATCTTAAAGCTGGCCATGAAGGTCAAACACACTCCGGTCAGAGGGGCTATGACGATCCATAAAATCTGAGGATTGTCCTGCAGGATCCTGCAGGTATTCAATAGTTTTACATCTGGTTGGTGGTTTGGAACATGAATTTTATGTTTCCATATATTGGGAATACAGTAATAATCCGAACTGACTAATATTTTTCAGAGGGATTGAAACCACCAACCAGACAGTCATTTATCCTTCGTTTCAGACGTCTGTTGCACCAGAACCGTCTTCACTCCAAAGTATCTCTGTCGTGATCTCAAGCGCCGCTGTCGTCGAGGTATTGGCAATACATGCGGGGGAAAGGCAAGACTCTGAAACTGGGCTCAAATCATCATTAATCATCTGAATACTTTCCATATATCTAATATCATAATATCTAATTAGTCAATTAATATCCATATATCATATATCTAATTAATATTGTCCATATTATTATGTCAATTAATATCTAATTACAATCATCGAGCTTGGCACTGACTTTTTCTCCCCCGATTTGCAGGTTCGAAACAGAGCATTTTGGGGTAGTGCGGTACTCCCATATATGGAAACCCCAAGATTTGGCTATTGGTACATATCCCAGATGCTCCATGGTGCTGGAATCTTTACCATTTACCCTAAAAATGCCAAAAAAAAAATTGGTATTTTTTTCATAGATGGAGCATCTGGGTATGTTACATGTTTTTTCAACATGGTGTGTGTTCTCATAAAAGGGGATGCTCATTCCACAGAGCCATGATCCCGAAATTCCCATGGGATGAGCCATGTATCATGGCACCGGAAATTCCGAGGTTTACCCAGGTTTGAAACATCTTGAAAGCCTTAAGGTGGCGGTGACATATCTATATAATTATATAATATCATATAATATCTATATAGTTCCTATGAGTTACTATTGTTAATGGCGGTTTTACAACAAGTTTGGTCATTGGGTCCAACTTCAAGTGTTGGCCAAGCCGCCAGTCGCCTGGCCTGTCGCCTGGCCAGTCGCCTGGCCAGTCGCCTGGCCAGTCTCCGCTAGGCGAAAGCGAGAATTGCCCAAGTTCCAATCCAATGCTGATAGCTTGGTGACAGCCAAGGTACCATGAGTTGGATGGGATGGATTGGCCAGGAATATGCAATGATTCAATGATGAATATGGGCATGTACATCCATTGTTGAGGCGTATTTGGCCATGAACGTGTTTGCTTTTTTGGTGGCAATGGTGATTTCGAACGTCAGAGTTCATAGGTCGCACGAAGGTCCATGTGAAGACAAGTTTCCTCTTGAGATTGGCCCCATTCTATACTATTTATATACCAGGCATTAGCGCCATCCTGTAGTTGCCAAATTACTCCAGCATGAGTATGCATATTCTCTCAGATAGAGGTAATTGTGCAGTCGCACAAAACCCGGATTTCTTTTGTGGAAGGTCCTTGAGTAGTGGAAACTGCATGCGTTTGGGATCCAGCATGATCACAGTGTGTGGAGGCCTGCTAGACAAAGCAGGTTGCTGATCTTGGACCATTCTTCAGCATGTTTCGACATGTTGCAACACCAGTTGCTGGTTCTAAAGATGTATGATGTGTTATTTCCCTTACTACCCTAGAACTGGGATGATGGTCCCAGCATGTGGGTATGGGTCCATACCTACAATTTTAGCGGGATGAACATCCATAAATCCCAGCTAGTTTGAGGTGAACGAAATAAGGTACCAGCGTGCCATGTCCCATCCCCATGTCCGGCTCCAGGAACAGGCAGCCGAAGCCGCCTTGTCCAGTCTCTTCCGAATCGTGGACACGCGCTTGTCCAGCAGTATCTGTGGCCAATTCATATATATATATATATATATAGACTAGCAGTTAGCTATTTAACATGGCACATTAAATTCGTTGCTTTACTTATTAAAGATGGTGATTTTCCGCAAACTGTTAGTTTCTTGGGTATTCAGGTCACAACATGAATTCAGTAAAGCAGCACCAAAGATACCAAAGGGACACCACAGCCATGGCCCAAAATGAGGTAACAACCAGGCCTTTGCCCGGGTCATGGCTGGCATTTTCAATGATGGCGTGGAAATTGCTCAGATCCGAGTCTTGGCGTTTTCCGGTGCAGGTGCCGGTGGTGATTTTCTTGGGATCTACATGTCATGTAGATCCATGACGGTTGGGTTTATGTTATAATGCTGAGATCTACTGCATCAATCCAATTTACTGTCCCATAGGATCCATGTATGGTATATATATATATATGAGTATGCTAACATTGGGGGTATATTGATGGGATCCATGTCACCATATATGGCATACATCAATCCAATTTACTCTTGATATATCGAAGGATTCACGGTGTCTATGAACCACCTATCGGACCTATCGCACACCGAAGAGGCACAGCACCTTGCGAAGGGCTGCCTAGGGGAGAATTGGGGATGTGGTTCATGAGAGATGATTTCCCTGACGATATTTGATGGTCCCATGTGGGTATGGATCAATACCTATTAATACCATTTTTAGTGGGATGAACATCCATTTACCAGCTATTTTGATGTTCACCAGGGGTACAAGGTTTTGACACACTGCCATGTGTTTACTTCCCATTGGTTAGTCCATTGTTTGGGGAACCTTTCAGGAATAATGTGCATCTTTTTCAATGGTGCATTAAGCAAATCAACATGTTTGTTCAACCAAGACATAACGGGCATAACGGGTGATGAGGAGTTTGAATGATTTAGCCAACAAGCCGGGGATGCAACAACTAATCAAAGATTACAAAACGGATCAAAACGGTTTGCGTGATGTCACAGCTCAAAATGGGATCCCGTGTGTTTCCGACTGGCAACTGGTTTGAAGCCATAGCTTATTAGATACTGAAGTGGGATGCAACCCTAAGTCATCTTCATCTATTCCATTGTTTTCCTGATTAAACCTTTATAAACCCTCCATAACAAAATGGGCACAAGTTGGGGATTCATCTCCCATGCTTCGCTCGCTTAGCTCAGGATTTCCCGCGATCGATGAAACTCAGAGAAGTCCAGGCGTGGGGACCACGGAGAAGTGCCGGAGAAGCCCACGGAGAGCTTCGCGTTTCTCTATGAACGGAAGATGGATAGTAATGGTTAGTATATGTTAACCCAACTAGATGATTACCCTCCAGTAAACTCTAACATAACTATGGAAGCCATGGGATTTAGCCATGGTTCCACCCCCTAAGTTTGGAAGGTTTTTCATAGGGACAGTGATTCTTGAGCAATCGATGTTGGGGGTTACCCTATTTTCAGACAAAGCCATATCTGGTTGGTGGTTTGGAACATTTTTTATTTTTCCATATATTGGGAATAATCATCCCAACTGACTTTCATATTTTTCAGAGGGGTAGGTATACCACCAACCAGATAACTATGGAAAGATCCACCATTTTACAGCTGGGTAAATCAACTATTTCGACTGGGTCATTTTCCAGTCCGTAAACTGTTAGTTTACCAGGCCGGGTAGTCTAAACAATGTCTAAACCAACAAAAGTTGGATTTTGAGGAAAAGCAGGATCTTTTTTGCGGCTGGAGTTTGATCTTTCTGAAATCACTTCGAGATTGTTGGGTAGAGACCTTTCCATCTGGGAAGCATCACTTAAAAGGTTCACAGTTTGATCCCGTCCGAAAAATAAGATGTTTTTGTATGTTTTTGTAGTCAGTTGCGGGGTCACAAATTGAAGATCTATAAGAGAAACCACGTGGCGAAAATATCCTAAATTGACAAAGGTGAATGGCATTTGGTGCAAATCACATGACCAAACTTCTGGTGATTCCAAAAATCGGTAAAATCGGTGCCCTCCCCCCAGTTGTGTTTGTTGGTTTAATACCAACCCATACCAACCCTCATACTGTAGTTACTATAGTGAACTAAACCAACTTAGGTAACAAGAATAATTAACTATAGAACTTGGTGTATAAATGCCATTCACTTTTGGATCCTAAAGTGGATGTGGGTCAAAACCCTGTACCCCCAGTGAACCTCAAGGTTGATGGTCATCCCTTATACCACATGATTAGTAGGTTTTGACCCATACCCAAGTCATAGAACTACTGTCCCAACAGTTACCATGGCAGGCAACTTCCTCTACGCCTTGGCCTACCTCGCGCGGCAGGTTTCCGCCGAGGCCCCGAAGCGGATCCTGACGGCCTGCCACCTGCGGCGCCTCCGGGACCGACCGGACTGGCTGCAGGGCTTCGTGCAGCAGAAGCAACGCGACCCGGCGGAAACGCCATGGGAAAAGATGGATTTGGCCCAGCGTTTTTCCAGGGTTTTTTCCATGAAAAAATGCCTCTGTGAATGTTTTAATAATGGGATTATAGGGGTTATACTAATTAATTGGATACTAATTGGATCTAATTGCTTTACAGGGAATGATTATAGCCCATACTGGGAAGGTTGACGAACCAATTGAGATGGGACAGGGCGAGGGATATATTTTTGGCTCGGTAAGGGTTGAAGAGATGGGACCAAAATGAAGAGATTAAGTGTAGGATAGAGTAGGGAATGTTGAGGCTTTTACTTTTTGGGAATCTAACATGGCAATTTCGAGATTGCCAGGTTTTTTCTTTATTTTTTATGGTATGTATATATATATATATAAATATTATATATATATATATATATGATAAATGGTACTATCATGAATTCTCATTAGCAACCACCTCTCAAAAAACCCCTGGATGAATGGTGGATTTGCGCATTTGGGGGTCAGTTCATCCAGCACCTGGGGGTCACAGTGTACCAATTCTATGGAGCTACCAGCACCCACCTTCGAGTTGTAGCCATGCACTTCGTTTTTTTTTGTGGGCGCGAGGAAATTAAAATTGTGACATGTTCCATCGGTCGATTCCCAGAGGTGCAAACTTGCTTCAAGACCTACCATGTTGTTGAGGATTGGAGGATTGGTTGAACTATTGGTGACTGTTCAACAGAAATTTAGCTATGTATTACCATGAGCGTATCATTCTGTTGGAATCTGACAAGAACTAACCAAGAGAAGGATGCAGAAGGGGTATACTGGGAAACATGTGATATAGTCAGGAAGAAATGATTCTATATTATTCCCTTGTTTCGAGATCGAATTGCCTGATTTGAAGTACAAGATAAGCAGGGGCTGGGAGAGTGCAGCGGTTTCATCTCAGGATTGGTGATGCCACAAAACACCAGCATTTTGTCCGTCTCTGCCGACACGCAGCCCAATAACCTGGCAGCGTATATGGAGAAGGTGACTTGTTTGCGATGGCTGTGGTTGAAAATTGGTTAGACCATCCAAGAGGCATCTTTAATGGGGAAGATTATGATCAAGTCCCATAGGATCCATGGTGCTGCTATATATGGTAACATGGATCCCATCAATATACCCCCAATGTTAGCATATATACCATACATGGATCCTGCGGGAATGTAGTTGATTTCGTGTTTTTACACAATGTTCGATAAACCATATTTTTGTTTTCTTGATGATGAAGCCACTAACATGGATATATCACGCGTAGAGGTTTGAGTGATGTGCAAATAGGTATATAGTTAATCAATACTATTCATCTACCAAGAAAGGTGACTCAAGCAAGGGAATTTTTTCTGACATGACAACCATGGGTAAATGACAACAGGGGGATATCTTTGCAGCCATGTCATGAATTGTCTGATCCATTCTGATCCCATGTTTTTTTTTAGGTGCAACATATTTCCCCGAAGATTTTTGTACCCTTGGAAGCCAGATGATCCCTGCATAATTCTAAACTCAGATCCTATCGTTTCTGGAGAAATGTTTTGGGCATCCTTGCGAACCTGCTTGGTTGACACTATGTTAATGGTGATAGCAGAATCACAATGATATATGTAATCGAAAGATGGAATGAACAAAGACAGAATGCGATTGACATTGACAACACAGTGATCATCATGTGATGACAACAACTATTCCCTCCGGTAATCAAAGATGGCAGCGGCAAATGTGTTTTTTTTGTTGTTCATGTTTTTCCTATCGAAACCTCCATTTCTAGAGGATTTCCCAGCTAGCCATGATTGACAGCACCCCCAAAGGTCCTGGTTCCCCCGGCCGCAAGGCCCTGCGGGAGAAAGGTGCGGTGAAGCTTCAGCTTGCAGGAACTAAGTCGGCGGACCAAGCGTTGCTGGCATTGAGGGATTTGAACCTCCATTATTCGCATCTCGACTGGGGCTCTGGGGCACCACTTGGTGGATCATGCTGCTGAACTATTTAGTGGTTAATAAATGTTAATAACTCTGAATCTCTAGAGTTCTGGCGCTGAACTATAGGGTGGTTAATAACTCTTAATACCCTTTGGTAAACTAACATAGCTATTGAAAATGGCCATAGACATAGTGAGTTTTCCCATTTAAAAATGGTGATTTTCCATAGTTATGTTAGTTTGCCGGAGGGTAACCATAGTTATATACAACATGTTATAACATTTTACAACCCATCCATAAATGGGATAACCGTAAGTTCCTTGCTAATAACCAACAGGTGATCGGTTTTGTTGTCCCCATTTCGTGACTTCACCCATCTATAAATGTGGGACCCCCCAGTGATGTGAATGTTGGTTTATAACCCCTATGAATACTATAGTTAGAAGTATCATGAACCGTAGTGAAATTGGAGTTATGTGAACCCCAACTTAGCTATCTGGGGGGCCCCACATTATATAAATATGCTACTTCCCCTTCACCCTAAAATGTCAAAAAGCACCAGTCGCCACCCTTTTCGCGGCGACTATCCTCCAGTCGTACCGACTGCGTCTGAGGCACCGCTTCTGCTCCTACTTCATGCACGGCACCTTTCAGAATGCCACAGGTCTCGAAGTGCACGTGGCAAGGAGGTGGCAGCCCCTGACCTGAGGTGCTTGCAGGGATGGGGTCATGTCCTGCCCAAAAAAAGACTGGGTGGAGAAGCATTGAGGACTATCAAGGTCAACTAGTTTCATGGTTGGAAACATGTTGAAATATGTCGAATCTAATATAAAAAGATCAAACAGTGGTGCAATATGGATTAATATGGACCATGAAAGTTGGGATATATGAGGATGTTTTCTCTCCAAACTCTGAAACTGATCGAGTTTAGGACTGGGGACCCCGAGGGGGTTATGCACATCTATACAATAGATGCAACTGATGGTCACACGCTGGATTACTGTAGATTCCAAGCTGTTCTAGTCCTTCAGGTGTTTAACTCACCTACAAACAGTTTCTTGGTTTATTTTCGAAATGGGATATCCACTACTTGGGGAATCTATATAGGAAATTATATTTTGTTTATGTTTTTCTTTTAATTTTATTTTTTGGGGGGTTCCTTAAGCACATCCAAGATTTGTTCTGAATTCTGTGAACTTCAGGCATGAAAAACGTTGCAAACTTACGGATCCCTAAGATCAAGCATTGAAGCCATGGAGTGCAGGTGCAGGGTACAAAGAAGCCTTGCGAAGGACCCGATTTCGGTCAGAAAATGGCGGTGCAAGCGCAGGGCATTGGTGAGTCGGAGATATGCATTTTTTTTGAGTGATGTGTATTGTTAAATGACAGGTTTGGAACATGTTTTATTTTTCCATATATTGGGAATAATCATCCCAACTGACTTTCATATTTTTCAGAGGCGTTGGTCAACCATCAACCAGTATTAATAAACGATAGGTTGATGGCTTATGGACTTTGTTCTTTTTGTTGTTGATGGAGCAAGACACATCAAAAAAAAATGATGGCTTCGCCAATGCCATGGTCACCATCCCATCCACCATGACTGGGGTACTAACCCTCCAATCATTACCCTCTGGTGAACTAACATAGCAATGGAAAATGGCCATGTATAGTGGATTTTCCCATGAAAAATGGTGATTTTCCATAGTTATGTTAGTTTACCAGAGGGTAACCTCTATTGGAGATGGTTTATTATTGTATTTACCACATGAAGTTTCATATGCTGCTGTAATGTATCTAAGATATCTAAGGTTACAATGTGAGACTTGGGCGGCAGGAGCGGCGACTTCAGCACAAGCACAGCAGCTTCATTCTGGATCCAGTGTTTGAAATACCCTCTGGTGTCATCAAACATGGCTTGTGGAAAATTCACCATATAGATGATGTGCCCATGTAAAGAAGTGGATTTTCCAGGCAGCCATGTTTCATTTCGGGTAAATTGACATGATCAAAGTCGGAAAACATGCTGGTCAAAATGGTCATTTTCTTGGCTGTTGTATGTTTTTCGTTGACAGTTCCATGACAGTTCCATGCAGTTATGGCCATTTACCAGTTATAACTGGTTATAAATGGGATTCTACATTCTATCAATGGGGTTTTCTTAGTACTTATAACTAATAAATGGCCATAGTTCCATGGGTCAATTCATATCGGTTAAGCCAAAGATTCATTGCCGGCACCACTCAACGGTGCGCTTGGTGCGCGTCAAGTCACGGTGCGAACGCTGTGGTAGGTGGAGCTACAAGGAGCATGCCCTGATGTTTGTGGACCGTATGCCACCTGGCGGTTGAGACGAATGTCGTGCTGGTGATGTTTTTTCGTTACGACTCTGGAGAATTTTGGTATTTTTATGGGGAACCTATATGGGAATATATGGATGGAAGCAAGAAATCGAGTGCCCTCAAAGCTGGGATGGACATGTGCGATTTAATAGGAAAACACATGATAAGCCAGTGGATGTAGGGTAATTATATGTAATTATCGTATTTTACTTTACAAAGCCATGTGTTTGTTCTTTACCCCCAAAAAAAACATAAACTGGTTGGTGGTTTGAAACATGATTTTTATTTTTGCATATATTGGGAATGTCATCATCCCAACTGACTTTCACTCCATGATTTTTCAGAGGGGTAGGTCAACCACCAAGCAGTAAAACACATGTTCGTTTTGAGCCATTGTTGAAGTTTTTTCTCATGTGCTAAGCTGAGGTTTGCTTATGACTTGGGTCCTGTACTCTTCAAGCCGGCAGAGGCGCTTCTGAGCCCTAAATCCAGTGGCCGGTGGTAACCTCAACATGGGGACCATCTTAGGCACATCCCAAAGGGTTTGCCTGAAGACACAAGGTGGTGCCCCAGCTCGTTAGCTAAGTCGGTGAACATAACTCCAATAACTATGGCTTATGACGGCTTATGGTAGATTTATCTATAGTATTCATTCAGTTTATAAACCAACTAACATCACTGGGGGGGCACCACCTTGTATGCTATCCAATATGGGCATCCCTAAATCCAGCGCTTTATCCGAAAAAAATGGTGATGCAATGGTGATGAAACTCCCGGCTCCAGCCCCAGACAAAAAAGAACCTCAGAGATATGTCCAACAAAAACCAAGAAACAGCAGCCGAATACAGGGAATGCACTATCCTCATGACTTCTATAAATTCTATAACTTTATGAACACTTGCGACTTGCAGCTCTTCATTTTCAGCAGGAAGGCTTTTTCAAAAACCAGTCCTCAGCAGCTTGGTTCGGATCGCCATGTCGGAAGCCAACAAGGAGGAGATCGAGAAGTGCAAGCAGATTCTTGGGTTTGTCTTATGGTATTTTGATGGTTTTTTGATCATGAAACCTATGGGGGTAATGATCATGAAAGCAAGTTGCTGTTTGGATCTGTTTTGCTTCTTTTCTGTTGATATTGTTTGCACATGTTTGCACATATGCTTGATTTCTTGTTTGCACAGTTTATCATATATTATATAGTTCCCTATTAATCCACCATGTTTATATATCCACTTGTTTTTTGTGTGTGATATTAAGCTTTATTGATTACTTTGTTGCACAGCGTCTCATATTTTCCAGCTACTCTAAATCCACCATGACTATCCATGACTTGGAAATCTACTCTTGTGCCCAGGTCTATATCTTATTGCCAAACAATTGCCTAAGATGACCATTTATTTGCCGAACATGTGTAGTTCTCTATCATAGATTTGAACATCAGTTAACATTAACGCCCTTCCCAAATTAGTAATTGATCAATCCATTTATCCATTTATATCCAGATGGTCATCAATCCTAACATGTTCCATTTGTGAATTTTCACATCTTTAGGATTGAAATTTCCAATCTACTTGGGATTTCACCAATCTGGAAAAAAAAACGACCTCACTGTTCTCCCTCACTGGAATCATGTTTAGTAAGGGGAATCATCCCCAAATGGCCCAACATTTCAGGTTGGTGAAATATGATAATTTACATGCATTTACCATATATAAGGCCTATTTGTTTAGGCCTAAATTTCAGTGAATATCCCCACAACATATGGCCTTATACTATCTTATACTTCTATGGTACAGTACCCTCTGGTAAACTAACATAACTATGGAGGAATCACCATTTTTAATGGGAATATCAACTATAAATGGCCATTTTCAATAGTTTTTTGTATGTTTACCAGGCCGGGTAGCTACATTTTAGGATCCTGAAGATCTCCCATTGACCCATGGTCGACCGCATCTTGGGGAATCCCAAGCGATCCAGAGAGAGATCCAAGGATTGCGCAAGCTGCACTGGCGGCTGGAGATGTTGGGGACCTCAGTCAGTGGTGTTAGCTTAGCGTTGCTTAAAAAAATATTGGGTGATATAGGACTTTATTATAGGAGATTCACTAGGAGAAAACATATCAGGATATCTGGGATATAATAGTTACCCTCTGGTAAACTAGCATAGCTATGGAAAATCACCATTTTTAATGGGAAAACTCACTATAAAAGGCAATTTTCAATAGCTATGTTAAATTGTCAGAGGGTAATGTTGCTTATAATTATGGCCAAATATCTTGGATTAACTGGGGATCATAGGACTTGAGTAGGAGATTCACTAGGGGGATTTTTAGACTTGCTATATAATGTTACAATAATCTTACTTAATTAATATTATCCCAATATATATATATCCCTGTATATGATAATGATATTGATAATTATATAATTTACCATCTCTTTTCTGGTGAACCCCCAATCTCTTGGTGATTTCATGCCCACCGTTTGATGGTCGCCGAGGCCGAAAAAGCATCTCGCTTCCTTCAGAAGGCCAAGCGCATGTGTCCAACGGACACATCCATCGATGACCTCCTAGCCAAGGCGGGAAAGAGACCAGGGACAGGACTATCGCCCAAAATGTGGTGCTTGATCCTTGAAGAGATGGGATGTTTTTAGATTTACCATGATTTACCCAGGACAAGTCATGATAGAAATGGGGATTTAAGTTGCAAACACCATGACTGAACTGAGTCATTTTGCGCTTTGGTTATTAGGCAACTTGGGGATCAATGACCAGTCAAAGATGTATGTGCAAGCCTTGGGTTCAAACATGTTCAAAACCTCTTAACCTCCCTCGGCAAAAACTGACCGGCACCCCCTTAGGTGTGTCAGCCCAAACCAGGAGCAAACCGGGGAGTCAATCCGTGTATTCGGAAAGACGGCCCAAAAACCATAGGACCCTGAAGGCAACAAATGGGATGCCGGTGCGTTGGCTAAAAGATTGATAAGAAGCTCGGCTAGAAGGGTTATTTAAGATAGCTATGGAGAATGGCTAATTGTCCTAGGAACCTCTACATTGTCTAAAATCGTCTCAAATCATACTTGAGAATCCCAAATTTATCATGAGTTGTGCCAAAATGTCTATATGGTTACGTCCCAGGTTTCATGGGTAAATTCACCATTTTCTCCGGCCGGTTAAATCTTCATGTTTTCTCGTTAAGTCAGCATTTTGGTTGATGTAATTCCGCATTTTGCTGATGAAATCCCAATTTTTGTAGGAAAACTCACCACTTTCAGAGGTTTTCCCCTGGGTTTCCCCTCCATTCGTCCACCACCGCGGATAGGCCGCCGCCGGCGCCACCGGCGGCAGCTCCCCCGGCGCCTCGCCGTCGCCTGGCGCCGCGCGCGCGCCGGACCCGACGGCCTCAGAGGGGCCGAGGCAACGCGCCGCGGCGAGCAACGTGCGAACCACCAAGGCGCGGTGGAGGGGGGATGGGATCTTGGGTTATTTATAGACTTACCCATAGGATCCATGTATGTTATATATGGTAACATTTACCATCAATATACCCCCAATGTTAGCCTATATACCATACATGGATCCTATGGGTTATACAGAAATAACAGTAGTAGATTTCTATAATTTATGATTTATATAGGCTTATTTTAATAGACTTTGTAGTCTCACAATGTGGGGCCCCCTAGATAGCGAAGTTGGTGGAATTAAACCCCGTTCACTATAGTTATAACTAACATGAACCATGGTTATTGGAATTATAAACTAACTTAGCTATCTAGGGGACCCCACATTGTAGACTCATAGATGATATATTAACAATACTTGAACACATTTCATCAATATTATCCCACTAATAGATAATAACCCATTTATTTCCTGCTTCTTCAATAGTGACCTTCTCAGCCACCAAGATCACTTAATCCCAAAAGGGTCGCTTGACCACCTCAAGAGGGTCACTTTGAAGAACCTGGTAGATCAGTTGGTGAATTTATATAAGTTGGTGAACAATCCATTTATAATTGATTCCGAACTAGGATAACATGATAGTTGCTAATCTGATAAGATGGTAAACTTAAGATATAAATTGGTTAACATCCATTCTTGCATAGTTAATCAAGAAACTTATTGGAATGTATCTTAAGATTTCGAGGGCAAGTACACCTCATACGGATCCAACCTATGCCAGCTGAGGATGGCAAACAATACACCTCCGAGCAAATGCAGTTGGTGCAGCGCATCCTCCGAACCAAGGATGCTTGGGCTGGGGAAGGTGGGAAAGCACAGGTAGCATAGGAATGGTTGGTTGCAGTATTCCTGCTTATTGTGGTGGAAAATTGATGCCACTCATGGCCAATATTACGATACAAACTGAAAACAAACAGCTTGAAAGAACCAACAGCTTGACACACAATTAAAAAAAAGGCGACGTCATTCGATATGGTTTGGATTCTAATTTCCAATCCTTTCTAGTGAAACAGGTTCTATACTGCATGATGTGTCTACACTGTCGGCATGTTTTCTCTAAACTTTCTTCCCCACATTATCATGACTCCCAAAATAAGTGAAGATCACTTACTGGTGCTTAGCAGGGAATGAGGGAATGATCCATAATCACTAGTAATAATCATCCCATTCCCCCATTCCCATCCATTCCCTACTAAGCACCAGTAAGAAGATGATCAAACATAAACCCGCGAACATTTTTTGGTGGGTAGCTGAAGTCCCAGCAACTCCCAGCAGGACTATTACGACATCTTGGAGGTTCCAAAGAATGCAAATGAGGAGGTCGCAAAGAAGGTCAGGTCAGGGTGAAATACGCCTTCAATGTTGAGCCAGACCTTTCCGTATCTCCAATATTGGGGAATACGCTATACCGTGGTATACCCCCATTGTAGGACATCTCTGCAACTTGACAAGAGAGGACACCAATTTTTTTGGGTGCAAATTTGCGTTTCTTTTTTCACGGCACCGGTCGATGTGTCTTCTTCGTCAGGCCTACCGAAAGTTGGCTTTGAAGCTGCACCCCGACAAGAACGGTGCGCCCGGAGCCGACGAGGTTGGGAGCCGCAGGGGCGACCCACCGTTGAAACGCTGCGATGATGATTGGGCGTGCCCAAAAATGATACGGATACCCTCCGGTAAACTAACAGTTTGCTATGGAAGCCATTGCCCATTTAGTTCGTTGATTTACCCCAAAAAAATGGTGATTTTCCATAGTTATGTTCGTTTACCAAAGGATAAGGATACTCCAAAAAAAACCTTTGTTTTGATGTGAACATTGATGATGTTCTCCGTGGGATTTGGGGAGAATTCAGCCAGATTCATGTGGGCCAATGATAATCTAGACGCATTTGGCTCCATTTGGCAAGGATGCCATGGGGATTTGCCCAAGAAATCCCTTAACAAAATTGTTGCAAACACCATGGGGAGGTGAACGTTCCGACATCTGTTTTTAGTGTGCGAAAGAAGATCTTTTCAGATACCCAGATGCTCCATGGTGCTGGTATATGCACCAACATTTGCCCGAACAAAATCACCCAGTTTTGTAGGTAAATATACCATACAAGGAGCATATGGGATATAGTCTTAGTCTTAAGCTTTATCAATTCACAACCAGGTAACCAGGTGTGTCTACCATATTATGCGTCGTGCAATTTGGTGATACTGTAATTGTGATCCTAGGAATATACATGTCTTGCTGTAATATATTTCATGTGAAGCCAATTTCAATGGTCACCACATTGGATTGGGTTAAGGGAAAATCTACAGGAAACCATTGATTTTCCCATGAAAACATGGGGTTTTCCCAGGAAACCCTTAACCCAATCCATTGATCACCACATTGGGGCGCCATTCGTTGGGTCCATTTCTTGTGCGGCTGACTTGAGACTTGAGAGGCGTTCAAGAAGCTTAGCAAAGCATTCCAATGCCTTACGGACCCCGAGAAAAAGATCCTGGGACGGACATGGGTCGTGTCCCGGGACATGGCTGCCCCAAGGTCTTAAGATATGACAAGATATGAGGGTTTCCATGTACCCCAATAGCTGGATGGTGTATATTTATAGTGGAAAATCCTATTTGAATGGATGTTAGGACACCTCCATATCAGTGTACCAAGCAATGAACACGTTGAACAGGTGGCTCATGAACATTGAACATTGAGGCAACAGGAGATACAAAGCCGCATATTAACACATGTTTCAAGGGCAGGATGGGCATCCATGAGAAACTCATTAGCGAGCTATGTTGATGTGAACAGAAGGGGAACATGTTTACAACCCATCCCGAAATAGCAGACACGGAAGTGCCATTGGTAGCGACCCCAATATCCAGAATGTCAATCCATCCGTTTGCATCCGTTAGCCTAGTTGAGCACTGTCAAAAACCCAGTGATTGATTGCTAATATGGGGCTTCCACTAACCTATTGAAAAGCGACCATTAAAATCCATGATTGGAATAGCTACAAATACACCACGAGAACCAGTTCGCAACCAGGTTAGACTGACGGAGCTCAGTCTATGTATACCAACTCGTCTATCGATATTCACCAAGGGGTGAACTGGCTTCACACCACGGTTCAAACGGCTCCGATCGACCCTAAGGCAAGTCTATGACACCTATGGGGATGAGGAGCGAATGCCACAGCAACAGCGCCACCACTACCAGCAGGATTTCATGACTCCCGAGGACCAACGTGCAGAGAGGTTACAGGGTGGAGCCCCCCAGTGATGGCGAAGTTGGTAAACATGTTCTCCAGCAAAAATTGGGATTAAACTTGTAAATGGTGGCTATAATCCAATTATAAGGTAGTTATACCTCCCATTGACTCTCTTATATATTAACCATAAACCCAACAGTTATTGGAGTTATGTGGAAACCAAATTCGCGTTCACAGACTAGGGCACCGCCTTGCATGGAGACAAAGTATGGGGATCTGTCAGATGTGTCAGGACTTGTAAGTTTCCCAAATATATTTCCAGTTATGGCATTTTATGGCCCTTTACCAGTTATAATTAAGTCAGTTACAACTTACAACCCCATTTATTGAATGATGACCCCATTTACAACCGCTTTGAACAATTTATAGCTGGTAAAGGGCTTTAAGTGTAGAGAATGGGCATTGAACATCCAGCAAAAATCCAGCTATTTTCGTGTGAACAGAAGGGCACCAGGGTTGTGACCTTTAAAGCTAAATGCAGCTAAATATGGTAGACTTAGCTTCCTGCTTGTTCTTGGCACAAGCCAATGTTAGTCTACTTCCAAGCGTCATGATGGGTTTCCGACCCCAGGTGACCCATGGTCGAAAACACCCCCCATTGGCCCATGGCTCCTTCGACTTGATTACCGCTGAGCCACTGGTACTGAAGCATAGCATATACCTAGTAACTGTCTGAACATAGAATCCCAGCAAAATTTCTATGGTTTGAGTTTAAGGCTTCACCATGCTTCACCGAAAAAATGCCCAGACCCTTGGCATATCCCCCATGTTCAAAACGCACTTGGAACAAAAAAACGGCTCAGATTCGCAGCCTGCTTTTGGGACCGTGACACCAGGACCTGTTTGCCGCGTTTTTCGGTGGCGGTCCGGCATTCCATCAACATCACCATGGGCCCCGACACCGTGCATTGGCTGAGTTGGCCAGATTGTTTTGGGCGGCAAAATCCACAGTGATGGCCCTTAACAGTTGTAAATGGGATGAACCAACTCCTATAACAAAGGTTTTACATATGTTACTATAAGCCAATCATAACTGTTAAGGCCTATAGTTGCACACAAAATCCAATCGATGAGGTTTTGATAGGGTGGGATCAATTAAAGGAGAAAAAAGAGTCTGTTTGATGGTTTTTGGCATGTTTTGGGCTACATGTTTTCTGGGCAAGATCCAACGATTGATTGGGGAAACAGCCAAAAGATCTGATTATTTTTTGACATTGGTTCATCCACCAATTTACTGCAGAAGCTGTAGTGGGGAATTTTGAGTATCATCCGGAAAGCAAGCATGGTAAACCCCATTCTGTAAATCACGATGTTAAGTTCCTGGAGCAAAAATGTTCCATGATATTCCCACTATTTCCAATTCTATTTACATTAACTTTTTGTTATACCAATATGATTGATTGTTTTTACTGGTTAAAGCCTACATTTTCTTTGTTTTCTAGCCCGACATTGGAGGATAACCATGTTGGAGCCGGCAAAAAGACTCCCGAGGACATCACCATGACGATGGGCAGATGCAGCGTGTGCAAATCTTTCAGGCTCTGCCGGTACTGCTCTTGGTACTCTTGACGTTGGCCTCCAATTTTGCCGCGAAGGACGGAAAAGACAAAATGTGGGTTGTTCAGATAGGTGGGATGCTTTATCAGAAAACCCAATCATTCACAGGATATAGAAACTGGTTGGTGGTTTCAAACATGTTTTGTGGTCCATCATATATGGGATGTCATCCTTCCCATTTCAAGATGGTTAAAACATTTTAAAACCACCAACCAGATTATGATTCAAATTGATCTATTGCCAGCTTCACCATGAGGCTACGCCTGAGTGCCGTGGCGCTTTTTCAGATTTTTTCTGGGCCGTTGCCCATACCCAACAGATATTGGTGGACTTTTATACAATCAATGGATTGGTTGAAGGGAAAACATACAGGAAACCATACAGTAGATTTTCCCATGAAATGTGGGGCTTTCCCTGTAAAATTTCCCTTAAACCAATCTATTGATACAAGGTATTCTGCGAGTTTACACAAGACCTGACGCGAGATGATTTGTTAGTAATGTTGGATACTGATTAGTGTGGGGGGGGGGGCCCTCAACAATTTTACGATATTCAATAAATCGACATTTTAAACGCCCCTCCCTCAACAATTTTTTGGATAGTCAACTTAAGTAAGGATTTCAATTGACATCAATCTACTTTCAATTGATTTTCCTTTTAAATCCAAAAAACATGGCCCCAAAAGTTTTTGTGCACAATAGGGTACCATCGAAACAATTACATTATTGAGGATCTGGGTCACACATGGGATACCCCCTTGAAAAAATGTGTGGGTGCTTTTTTTTTTTTAAACTAAGGGTTTAATAAGGCATCTAATGATTTGGACAACCTTGCATTTTCAAGGCTTTAACATGGATATGACTTTCTAAAGTAAATGGACCAGCTTTACCCAAAGAAAGGTGTAGAAAGGTGGATAAAGCTCCTCCTGAAAAAAAATGGATCTCAGAAAAAACTTCTCACAATAGAGGCTCACCCCCATTCACAAAATATTCCATTTTTTTTGAACATTTTCACACAATAGAGTCCCAGGACACTAATGGGTACTACTTTATTTGTTTTGCTTAATAAGGGAGACTGCAACACATATCAAAACATTTGGACGAATTAGAATAATCAGAACCTCACCTCGCGACCTGGAAATCGTCCCCTTCAGGACGGTGGTAGCAAGTTTTCCTTTCAGCCAAACAATGCCTACCGCAACGAACGAAGTACTGCCACCCTGAACGTGGCCTACTACGTGACGGACGATTTCGAGGAGCACTACAACGAGGGCACCCGCAATCTGGCGGAGTTTGACCGACAGGCGAGGGGTGCTGATCGGAACTGCCAAAGAACAGCTGGTTTCACCAACAAAATCGGGATTTTGGCACCAAGAGTGGGGAAAATTCACCAACAATTCTTGGGTATTTAAGCAGAACTTGGATGATACAATGTGGGGCCCCCTAGATAGCTAAGTTGGTGAACATAACTCCAATAACTATGGTTTATTGTACTTAATTATAACTATAGTTAATGGGGGTTATAAACCAACTCATAACTGGGGGGGGCCACATTGTTTGTATGTTTGATGTTTTTTGTGGAGTTATACATGATGTACAATGGTGTACCGACTCAGGTGGAAATCTACCACATCCGAAGCCTACACAGCGACTGTGACTACCAGGAAAAGACGCAGTACAAGAAGGCGTGGAAAATGGATGAAAATGGGTTCACTGTGGATGAGTATAGTTTATAGGTTATATGAGTTATACCCCCTGGTAATGACTAACAGTTCGCTATGGAAGCCATGACCCATTTATGGCGATGATGTAGCCATTCAAAGTGATGATTTTCCAAAGGGTGTTATATAGTGATAAATGCTACCTAGAAGACGGTACAGTATACCTAGAAGATTGTCCAAAATCATTACCCAAATTCAACATTTAATGTGGGCAACCCAATGACATAAACAACTACCATTTTTTTTTACCACCAATTTATTTATGGTGATATATGACATATAATATATGATATAGTTTGGTTTACCCCATTTATGAATATATAGTGATATATGATATAGGGATATTTGATGATATTTGGTATGGTTAGGCATCATCAATATCAATTACATTCATGTTGCCCAACGACCAGCAGGGTGTGAAAGATGGGCCAGCAGCGACAGCGCTCATCCAGGGTTCCTGCGGAGCCTCCAAAAGACCACTTGGATGATCAGACAATAGTTGCCATCCCTGATATTGGTCCAGATGGAATATACCCTCTGGTAATTTAACATAGCTATTGAAAATCACCATTTTTAATGGGAAAACTCACTATAAATGGCCATTTTCAATAGCTATGTTAGTTTACCAGAGGATATACCCTCTGGCAAACATACAAAAAGCTATTGAACATGGCCCAGTCGAACTAGTTGATTTACTCATTAAACATGGTGATTTTCAATAGGTATGTAAACGTGTACCAGAGGGTAAATGGCATACACCATTCCTGATATTGGTATAGTAGGTCTACTGCTGGCTTTACCAGATTACAGTTGAAAATATGTCAACACCGAGTTCCATGTCTATATTATTGATTGTCAAAAACCCTGTATTCATGATGGTCATTTGATTGCTATAAATTATAACCAAATTCATACGGATACCCATTTGCAATTATGTACATCTATTTACAAACCAGTTTTTGCTTGGCAATTTGAAAAAGGTAACACCCCAAAAGGATGCCGCAAAGTTGTCCCTGAAAATCAACCATTTTGAGGGGAAACTCATCGTCCAACCCCGGACTCAGGGCAGGGTCTTCCAGTGAAAATTTACTGGAGTGTTTTCTCATCAACTGGTTGGTGGTTTGGAATTTGGAACCATGGAATTTTATGACTTTCCCTATATTGCGAATGTCATCATCCCAACTGACTTTCACTCCATCATTTTTCAGAGGGGTAGGTATACCACCAACCAGATTATTATTAACCATCATTAACCATATAATAACCATACGTTAGCCATTTCAGAGGGGTTAGCAGCAACCACCAACCAGTCAACAAAACTATCTTTTTCAAACAACCACACTTTCCGACATCGCCCGGGGGTTCCTACCACCGTTTGCCACGGGTCCAGGTGTTGGCCGCGAAGCGCCGCGGGAGTCAGGAGGATCTCCAAGCGGCCCGGAACCATCCACGACCGGCCTGCAAGGAGCGCAGAAACACCCGATGGAGGGTGGTGCCCCAGTTCGTTAGCTAAGTTGGTGAACATAACTCCAATAACTATGGTTTATGGTAGATATATCTATAGTGAATGGGGTTTATAAACCAACTTATAACTGGGGGTTGGTTTGTTGGAGATAATGTTCCCAATAGTTGGATGATGTTTAGTTGCGACACTTACCAACCCTTGTTGTGATGAGGACAAGGGTAGGTTTAACAAAGAACAAGTGGGGATTTGGGGTTGTTGCTATAGAAGTGATAGCGAAGACAAGTGGTAAGTGGGATGTAATTTGATACCACAAATATGCACAATCGGGACATATCCGAAAAAATATTGGGATGACCCAGCATTCCAAGCAACTTTGATCAGCCATCCCAAGTTGTGACCCCAACCAGATATTTGATTTTTCTATATCTTATCACTGGAGACTACCACTTCAATGATTTGAATCTGGTTGGTGGTTTGTAACATGGCTTTTATTTGCCATATATTGGGAATTTCATCATCCCAACTGACTTTCATGTTTTTCAGAGGGGTAGGTCAACCACCAACTAGGATTAGAATGATTAGAAGATGAATTGTGGGTCACCAGAAACCAACACGTGTCCCCACACTGGGATAGATTCTCATCCCGCAAATGACCACCGCCAGTTGGTTTTGACAATGGGGAGATACCTCAAGACCAGTGATTTGTCATAGAAAGAAAACACTGAGGTTGAGGTATGCAATAGATATTTACCCGTATTTGTTGGTGAAAACCCACGTCTCGCTGGATGTTCATTCTTGTTGACTTACCGCCTTTCACCAGTTTGTTTACTCTGCAGATAAATGGAGGTTTCCTGAAATGGGGGTACCCCTAAATCATCCATTTTAATGGTATTTTCCATGATAAACCATCCAGCTATGGGGGTACCACCCATTTATGGAAACCCCCAAATTGTACTCACTTAGATGCAATGTTTGATGTCTGATGCCTCTTAACTCCATCTTACCCATGCTGTCATCATCCAACGGTTCATTTTTTTAAATGTCTATAGACCTCATTGATGGCATGTACCCTATGTCTAATGTGGTTCAAACAATAAACTCTCCCCCAGTCATCACCATTTTATAGGTGGTATGGTTACCATTCCCAGTCATGGGTGGTTTATGGCATTGTTTTAACCACATTACTCAAGTTGTTTTTCTGTTTTTGTTCCCTGTTGATTCACCAGTCAACGGTTGCAAATTTGTTGCTGGCGATGCAGGAACTGGAGCGGGTCAAGAAAAAGTTTCCCGCTCTTTTCCGCTCGGCCATGTTCATGGGCGGCTACTGAGAAGGCTGTAAGGGTTTCAAGCAGCTGCTGTCATGTGGTTGGCAATCTCAACAGTTTAGACCCACAGTCATGGCCGTTTAGCAATTATAAATGGTTACAACTGATTATACATGGGATTATACATTCCATTATTATGGGCTGATTTCAGTACTTATAAGTGGTATTTCGGGCCATAACTGTACAGCAAAAAAACAAACAGGAAAAACTCATGGCTTTGGAGATAGCAATCTGCGCTAATTATCCTGAGACATGGGATGATCTTGAAGATTGCCAACCAGTAAAACTCCATAAGGAGCAGATGCGAAGTTGTGGTGTTTGAAAATCTGTTTTCCTGAGTTGTGATGATCAACAGCATGAGTTGTGAGACTGCGTCGTTGAGAATGATTGAGATCGAGGTTTTTCTTGCTTGAAGTAGAGGCTCGAGAGTTTTCATCAGAGCTTGAGGGTGATGTGAAGTCACTAAGGCTACCCATATCAACTTCTAATGGTTATATGATTATATAATTTGTATGCCAAGCAACGTGCAACAAAATGGTCTTTGATGTTTCGTCTTGAAGAGTGCTTCCATAATATATATCGGTATATCTATGTATATCTGATATTGAGAATTTGAGATGTATATCAATGTATATCTAATGTATTCCATGTTCCATATATTAATTTTCCATGTGGCAAACTTCTTCGTTGGGCCAAAAGATCATCGAAAATCCACTGCATGTGTCCCTGGGAAGCTCTATCGATCGGTCTGCGGCTGCCGCTGCTGTCGCCCCCGTATCACAGCTCCGATTCGGATGACGCAAAGTCAGCGCCAGGGGATGACAGTTCCCAGGGAATCTCCATTGGTGACGTCTCCAATTTTTGCTTGCCCATCAGGGCAACCCATGGTGCTGGAATATGCACACCAACATTTGCCCAAACGTCCAAAATCACCCAGTTTTGTAAATCTACCAGCACCATGGTTCGCATATGGCTTGGTGAAGGTTGGTGATTTGTCCCCAAATTGATCAAACAATAACCTGGGTACACAGGAATCTGATGAAATCTGGCGAAAAAGAGTCACCGAAATCATCCCCTGGCCGGAGCGGCGGACGCCGCGAATCCAACAAACGGCGCTTCTGTCTCCGGGCAAAGCGGAACATGTGCGGCCGATGGGAAGGTGATGGGAAGGTTGTCAAAAAGGGTGGAACCAGCAAGATTCGTAGAATGCCGTAGCTTGCCAAAAATCACCACTTAAATGTATACAAATGGGTTGTACGTTTGCCATCCCCGAATGGTAGGACCCACCTCCAGGGGGATCCTATTGGCAATAGGTCAAGTGTTTTACTTGGTTCCCGTATACTGTTCCCTTTGTGTGCCCATGTTTGCCTCATACCTGCGATATAAAATGATATAAATATCTGTTTTGTTCCTGGCTGTTATGGTTGATTTGCAGAAGTGTATGCTGTGCAAGCCATTGACTTCAAACCTTAAAACATACTAATTCCGCCCCTCTACGACAATCATGATGCCAATGCAGGTGAAGTGTCGTCATTCTGTTCATCCCCTTGATCACAAACCCGTTGCAGCGTCCAGATTCAAAAACACCCAGCAGTGCCTTCTTGACCCCCCCAAAAAATGATGGTTTCTGATTCATTCTGATTCTTAAAGACCTTGGTTCGATGTTGATCCATGGTTGAGCAGGCCAAGAAGCACCCTTTTCGGCTTGACAGAGAAGGTGAGGAAAAGGGTACAGTAATGCGGTCCGTGCTGAGGAAGCTGAACGCTACGTTGATAACACACACCTCCAATAAGTGACTTGTGTTTTATATTTGTTTTATGGTATAATCAACCAACAACCATCACTGGGGGGCACCACCTGGAGTGGAGGATTTTTGTCCTATCTCGGGATAGAGATCTTGGTTCAACCATGGGTCAGGATTTATCGCCCCTCCTGCGGCTTGCAGGCGCCTTGGCCTACTACCGGGGCATGGATGAGAACTATCCAGAGGCGCTTCTGTCAGAGATTTCATGGGGTTTGTAGGATCAAAATTGTGTCAACTTGAAGGGAGGCCAAATTATAAGTTGCTTTATGAAGCCATCCAGATATCTGGGTAAATTATAATGACCAAACCCTGTTCTCCCGAGCCCTGGAAATCATAAGGGGAATCATCCCCAAATGGCCGAACTATTCAGGTTAGTGAAATATTATAATTTACCCAGATATATGTCTGCCTTAAACCCCAGCCTCGGGTGTCAACCGTGGCTGGAACATCCCCATAGACCCACTGAACAAGATTTGGGAGCTCTGAGGCGGACCATGGGCCGGTCACTTCTGTGTGACCCAAGGTCCATAGGTCCATCAATTATGGGTTGCACCACATCAATTGTTTTGTTTTGACATGTTTTTTGCTGATGAAATATACGAAATATCCATTGGTCTCTCACTAGCCACACTGCTGCTTGCTCAACTCCCATCCTCATTGCTCTTTTGTTTTCCAAAGTTGGGAGAGAGATTAAGAGTGAGATCAATGCTGGTGAGAGATTAATTGAATATCCTGATCTGGGCTTTCATTTACAGATCAAGTACATCAAAGTGTGGCTCCAACAAGTACATATCCAACAACTACATATCCACACCACACTACATCTTTTTCATAATCCCATCCCCCTAACATTAAACACACCCATTCCAAGATCTCCCAAGTAGCTGTCATCCTGTCCACCATGGGTGACTCTCGGGTGATTAGTTAAGTAGTTAAGTACTGTTAAGCCAGTTACATCCCAAACATATCCATAAGTATATCTGATATATCATGAAATATATCATAATATATCCCATTAATGCTCCATGTATGGTATATTTACCTACAAAACTGGGTGACTTTTAGGGCACATGTTGGTAAATATTCCAGCACCATGGAGCATATGGGATATGGGCATCTAAAATACCAGATATCCAATACTCCCGGCGGGTGGAAAAAAAAAACGAGACCCTGCAGGACACAGGCTTTGCGCTGAGACCCTGGGTTTCTTTGGCGAGAAAAAAATGGTCATGGTAGAAAGAAAAGGCACTGGTACATATACATATATAATATTCATATTGTATATATATATATATATTATATACACATACTTGTATATTGTATATGACAATATATACATATACATACATATACTATAATGTATTGTATAATGTATAAGTATATTAAGTATCTATATAATATACATTTTGTTATAGGTTATGACAAAAAAAAACAATATATGTATGTATACAATATTATATGGTAATTGTACTATATGAAATATATAAAGCAAAGAAGGCAAAAGAAAGGCACATATAAGGGAAAAGGAACAAAGAGGAAAAGAGGGGAAAGAAGGGAACACAGAAGGACCTGGTCCATGAAACTGATTCCCTCAAAAGAATAACAATAACTTGCAGTTTGGATCTGCCTCAATCCATGCAATTTTGACAATTTGACAGCGGTTCATGTGATTGCATCTAATGTCAATATGACTTCCATACAAGGTGGTGCCCCCAAGATAGCTAAGTTGGTTTATAAGTCCAATAACTATGGTTTATAGGTGATATATCTATAGTTAATGGGCTCATAAACCAACTTATAACTGGGGGGCACCACCTTGTATAACTCAGCCCGCGGTTAAGGTACGTTACGATCTGGAGAACTCGGCCGTGATTTTGCAAGAGAAGACAGTGACTGGGTGAAAAAATTGACTGTCACTTCCGGACATCGTAGGAGGGGATTGAACTGATAAACTAAGATATCTATTGAAAATGGGATTTTAATGGGATTTTAATGGGATTTACCCTCTGGTAAACATACAAAAAGCTATTGAACATGGCCATAGAAATCGTTGATTTACCCATTGAAAATTGTGATTTTCCATATAGTTATGTAAACGTTTACCAGAGGGTAGCAAGTATGATAGTTATGAAATCAGGGTTTCTCCAATGAATGTATGACCTGAAAGAGCGAGGGTTGTATTTATATGTATTCAGTCAAGCTGGCTAAATAAAGTATATATCTGGAGTGATTAGCAACCAACAATGAGAATATACATGGGCTGCAACCAAGGAACAAATGGTTTCACAACCAAACATGACAAGAATGCTGATGGGGAAGTCTGATGGCGATGATAAGTGGTATATCTGAAACAACTGCTTGGATATGCTGAGTGCATTTTGATTCAAATGTTTTAACATGTTCAATCCCTTTCTGCCATGATGATCCGCAATTGAATAATAGTTTAGAACAAGATGAAACCCAGGGTATCTCCTGGCTATCTCTTTGGTTGCAGCAGAGGCAATGAGTTGGATATTGTTTCTGTTTTTAGATTGACCCTGCTTGACTTGCAATTTTACAAGATACACAGGTTGTTTGATTGACGTGAACATGTAGCAAGTACTGACGTGAAGTGATCAAGCATACATAATCCTCACTTCCTTTGGTTCATCATTGGATGTGTTCAGCTTGCGATTCTATATTCAGGTGGGTCCTGGTGATCAAGGGCTAGGTTTGCCCATCATATATTGTTGGTCATATCCATTCATATCTGGCATGTGATTTCTCTATTTTTGACATAGTTCATGGATTCAATGGCTATTTGCCAATTTTGTTTCATGGGTTCAATCTATAGTTTCCCCTAAAGAAAACACGGTCGTGATGCTCCTCTTCATAACGGAGTTGCTGGGTTTCCAAACCTCACCAATCGCTGAAATGAATCTAAATCCCCCGTGCTACCGGTAATTTTTTTTTCCTGTGACTCCACTTCGGCGAATAAAAATGCCAAGTCAGGTAAAAATCATCAAAAAATGGATGTCGCAAGGTTGGGGTTCAGGAAAACAAATGTTGGAGCCAGGA
>Ga0126342_10000193_pt1:0-17500 | contig 52085 bp, 34 predicted proteins | sample Cyp1metagenome_FD_92528 | JGI IMG/M metagenome (GOLD analysis project Ga0126342, IMG submission 92528) | Coral microbial communities from Lord Howe Island, Old Settlement Bay, Australia - Cyphastrea 1 metagenome | ecosystem: Host-associated > Invertebrates > Cnidaria > Coral ...
AAAAGGGTGTTGAAGTAGAAAATTTTTTAGCTTTTTCCCGCGTGTTGGGCGACGACGGGGCGGGTCGGGGGTTTGTTCCCTCCCTGTTCGTGTTTTTTTTTTTTTTTTTCTGGCTTAAACACACTTGGTTTTATTATTTTTATCTCTTTTATTGTTTCATTCACAGGGAAAAATACAGGTACTTCGCAGGTTGTCCACGATATACTGCAACACGCAACTCACTTGATCGTAAGTGTCGTTTGCTTGTTGCCCCGTTTCAGACCCTTGAGAATTATTTCTTTCAAATAAATCTTTTTTTGAAACGAATGAATAATCTTTCAGTAACACAAAGAGAAAAATTCCCTCAAGAACATCGCATGATCTGAAGTAAAATGGAAAATTTACATACGAAGCTAAAAAGGACTTTTCGCTGGCAAATTTATCTGTTTCAGGCCGCTACTAAGACGAAAAATTGAGCCAGCCGACCTCTCCTCCTGTTCCTTCCCTTGTTTTTTTTTAAACAAGGAAACAACGAGGAAATTTTTATTTCTCTTTCCCTACCATCTTGCTCCGCAATACTTGCACCAGCCTCTCTCTAATCTGCCATCTTGTTTTGCAATACTCAACCTAGTCCTACTCGGCCAACAACATGGCCGACACCTTTCTTGGCTTCATATCTCAAGAACGAGGCAGAAACTAGGTGAGATAAGTGTAGAATACTGTTTTAACACGTGTAAACAAACAAGCATGCGAAATTTGGAGCTGTTTTGGCAAAGTTAAATTTAAGCGAAAATCTCTAACGCCCTTCTTCCACCGGGCCTTTCAATTGCAAAAAGCAAAATAGCACATTTTCAAGGCTTGAAAACATACTGGCTGGGAACAAGTAGAAATAATTTTATTTTCACTAACACTATTTTCTAGGCAAGTCATCTGCTTATCAAAAAAATTATTTAAAAAAGAAGAGTGAGAAAAGCATCTTACTGCCCTTGAGGCAAACCAGTTTCAAAGCCACCTGGCTGAAGGGCAATCGGGAATTCAAGTTGCTTTTGTTAGCTGTTTTATCACTGAGTTGAGTTACAAGTACCTCACCTCATCATTAAGCCAGCAATCTTCATCCTCTAGTTCAGGATTCCACTCTTGAAACCGTTGCAATGACTCAGAAGAGATAAAGTTGTTTTTGTTTAAAGAAGATATCTCGTGATGTGTTGTTATATTAAGCACTTCCCCACCAGCAATGCCATTGCTGCAATAACGTGTATCTTCCATTTGTTTGCTGTCTTCTACACCTAATTGATCATGAAACAGAACATATTGAACTCTGTAACTATTGTCTTTAATAACAAAAGGTCTTAACACATTCATAAAATTTTGTACAGTGTGTCTAGTGCATGGCTCTGCTATCTTGGAATTGATTATTTCAAGCTCACCGTTTTTCATGCTCATTTCAGTGCATGGTTCCATATCAGCACTGCCATCGTTGAAATTGTGTGTATCTTCCATTTGTTTGCTGTCTTCTTTACCTAATTGGTCATGTAACAGAACATTTTGATCTCTATAACTATTGTCTTTAATAACAAAAGGTCTTAAACACATTCATAAAATTTTGTACAGTGTCTAGTGCATGGCTCTGCTATCTTGGAATTGATTATTTCAAGCTCACCATTTTTCAAGTTGATTTCAGTGCATGATTCCATATTATCAGCAGTGACGTTGCTGAAATTGTGTGTATCTTCCATTCGTTTGCTGTCTTCTACACCTAATTGGTCATGCAACAGAACATATTGAACTCTATAACTATTGTCTTTAATAACAAAAGGTCTTAAACACATTCATAAAATTTTGTACAGTGTGTCTAGTGCATGGCTCTGCTATCTTGGATTTGATTATTTCAAGCTCACCATTTTTCATGCTCATTTCAGTGCATGGTTTCATATCAGCAGTGCCGTTGCTGAAATTGTGTGTATCTTCCATTTGTTTGCTGTCTTCTACACCTAATTGGTCATGCAACAGAACATATTGAACTCCATAACTATTGTCTTTAATAACAAAAGGTCTTTAACACATTCATAAAATTTTGTATCTTCCATTTGTTTGCTGTCTTCTTTACCTAATTAATTGGTCATGAAACAGAACATTTTGATCTCTATAACTATTGTCCAGGGTCTGAAATTGTGCCTTCAAGGTCGCCAATGCGACTGAAAATTCAGCGCTGGCGACCAGAATTTTACAACTGGTTGCCCACTGACGACCAGCTGTTTCACTGTAAAATTTAATTACGTTTACTTTGATTTCCAGCCAAAGCAATTATTACAAATATAAATTAAATCTAGCCAACAATTAGCTTTTTTTCTTGACACTGCTTCTGCGATAAAATGGAAAGGGACTTCCTGTATAATAGCCACAACCACTGCAAGGCTTACGATCCTAGCGAGGCCTCACCACCATTTTTCAGCAGTTTCCCATTACATAGAACTTTACGTATTGCGGGCGCACAAGTGGACCTTGTGCTTTCTTTCGCCATGAGTATTTATTCAGGCGATATGGTGCAGAAATGTTCAGCAATCATTCCGTATTTACCGTAAAGACTCGTGTATAAGCCGCACTCGTGTATAAGCCGCACCCCCAATTTTCAAACATGATTTTGGAAAAAAGATGAAAGCTCGAAAAAGTCGCTCTAATCGGTCCTTTATTCACAGATGAAATGTTATGTTTTGTATTTGGAGCGAAGTTAATCAACTCTGAAATACCTTTTAAAAGCTTCTCTTTTATCGACTTCCCTATTCCGTGCGACTGACAACAGTTGTCTTCACAACTAAAGCCCACAATCGAAATGAAAACGATTCGATTTGAACGAAAATACCTTGTATGAAAGCGCTGGAGAGCGACACGAAATGTTTGCTTAGTAACCACGCAGTCATCTTACGAGGGAAGTCTGGGCAGTAAACAACATGGGAACATTCGAGTTCGCTCGGTTTCAGATCAGCTGCGCGTGGATACCATGCCATAAATCGGAGAAAAACTTGTTGCTGAATAAATGTTTAACAACCCCATGGACAGTACGCAGTGAAAGTTCTAAAGGGCAATGAAACGGTCAGCAAGTTGCTTCGCGAGTTCTCCCGAATAGCGTGGCATTTTCTTGCACGGAGTGAAAAAATCAGTGTCAAAGTCATCGGTCACAGATGGCATTGCCAACATTGTTAGCAGCTGTGTGGAGACTGGAGATTTCATGCCAGCTAGAGTTCAGCTTTTCAAGCAAAGTGGAAATGTAACGCTTGAAAGAACTACTCGGGGTTTAGAACCCAAAGATGCAAAACGGCTCCTATAGGAGCCACACTTTAAACGCAAGTAGCGATCAAACAACAGGTTTCAACTAAAGGTTTTCAGTTTATTTGTGACCCTTACGAGCTGGTTTACTGCCTCTGAAAGCAATGGTCTCGTGTATAAGCCGCACCCACGACTTTTGGCTCAAAATTTCGGCAAAAAGGTGCGGCTTATACACGAGTCTTTACGGTATTACAAAGTGGAAACGGGACATCAGCAAAGAAGTTTGTTGAAGATTTAGACATTCTGTGGGGATTCAGGGGACTGGTGCAAAAAATACGGTACGCATGTGCCCTGGTGTGAGCAACATGGCGATACATCTTGATCCTGTTTTTAAAAAAAAAAAACTGAAGTAAAAGAAATATCCCACTGTTGATTCCAGGAGCTATTTTAATCCTAGAGATATCTTTTTTATTGCGAAAAGAAAAGGAAAAAGTTTTGGCCACCAGAAATCAATACCTGGCGACCAAAAATTTTAGTTAAGTTGCCACATGGCGACCAGGTTGAAATGTTAATTTTGGACCCTGTTGTCTCTAAAATATGCCAGTAACACATTCATAAAGTTATGTACAGTGTGTCTAGTCCATGGCTCTGCTATCTTGGATTTGATTATTTCAAGCTCACCATTTTTCGTGCTGATTTCAGTGCATGGTTTCATATCAGCAGTGCCATTGCTGAAATTGTGTGTTTCTTCCATTCGTTTGCTGTCTTCTTTACCTATTTGATTATGAAACAGGACATAAAATTTTATTGTCAAGTCTATTTCTACTGCCATATAAAAGGCCTGTTACACATACATTGTACATACATGTACAGGATATTATATTATTACAAACAATATTGTACAGCACTTAATGTCTGGCTTGCTAGTCACATTTAATGTAAACAAGCAGTTTGAAGAAATCATTGCAAAAATATCTAGTAAGCAGCTGCAGAGAGGTTTAATGGAAAGGTCCGAAAAAGGTTGAGATAGGATAATGATCAAGTTCGGAGTTGAGTTGAGTCTGAATTAAGATTGAGAGTTAAGGTTACTGTTAACAAAATCTGGTCAAAATTTTCAAAAATTCAATTTTCGGCTCTTTAGTTAGAGAAAGCATTCAAGTTTAATCTGTTGAAAACAAAATTACAAAATCTTAAAACCAACACGAGATATGTTGGAAAGAGTGTTTTGTGAGAACTGGAAAGGAAGAGCGAAAGGTGCCATAAACCTAGTTAGGGATCCAGCAGCCTGTTGACAATTTTGTGCGCAAAGCTTCATCTTAATCTCGAATTACTGAGGAAATATCGCACCGCATTGAAGTCACTACATTTCATTCCCCTTGTTTTGCTTTTATTTTTCCTTCTGATTCGAATAGCCGGTGATTTCTGCACTACAAGCTCCTAGTATTTTTTGACATAAGTAAATTCGCTGTAATGTTGCAAAATCATGAGTTAAAAGACTACTCCATCGCAAGACCTCTCGAGGGATTTCTATATGGCATTTTATTGGCTGGCGGCATGACTGCATTGACACGCGCTTAAATGAGGTGCGAAAACTGTGAATTTCTTTGGAGGCATTTTAAAGTCCATTCTGTGTTCGTTGAATGCAAAATGCATTTTTATTTGCCGTGTAGCTTTCTTTGATTTTTCAATAGATGTGTAGCTCAAATAGTTGCTTCAATAAAGCACTAGAAAACTGTCTAAAATAAGAAAATTCACCTCTAAAAATCTCAACAAGCTTGACTTGTCCTCTGCGGACTAGCTACTGTGACGTGAATTCCATATCTTTTCCCACAAAAGCCTCCATGGGGAATTAATAAAGCAAGCATCTTGAAGGCCCGGGCTTTTTACATCTTTGCATTTTGATACATTTCATGGTCAGTTGACAGCTGTCACACTAAGGTATCCGCTGATCAGTATCGCATGACTGTATCGTGGGCTCAAGTGTAGAACTCACTGGGTCAAGTTTTTTTTTTATTTACCTTTGACCAGGTTATGGATTTTCATTGGATCCCAGGCTCAAGTATTCTCACAAACTATTAAAATCGGCCAAAAAATAGCAGCCCTACTTTTAAGGCTTGGCTAAATCTACATTATGATATTAGATGGAAATTCATCAGCTAAGCAACAGGACCAGCAAATTAAAACCAAAGGAATGCATGTTCCCAATTATCCAAACAGTTGACCCTATGTTCCTGAGCAGAACAGAGGGTCCTTCAAAGCAATCATTTTAACACTGACGGTTTACATGTATCTATAAAATTAATTATGATTACAAACCTTTTTTAAGCTTGCGCCAAGGAAGATCTTTAACACCATAGTCATAACGTAATTCTTCTCCTATCTTGATATCTCTAAGAGCATAAAGAGCAAGGTATGTTTCTGTTCCTTCTTTAACTTTGCGAATCACAGAATTGCAACTTTTCTTGTTTGAAGGAGCATCATTGACAAGTCTCCCAAGACCACTGGAGAATGTGGCATCAACACTGAAAGATAAACAAATTAAAGTACTGAATAAAGAAGCAGTGAGGAAATTAAATCAATTTTCTGGTGTGTTGGTAATGATCCTTCAATACATGTAGCACCTGAATCATATTCCAATTAGGGACTGCTAGTAGTGCTCCAAACAGCATTTTTCTACTACATGTATGTTGCCATGACAAGTGAGAACAAACTTTGTTGGCCTTAAATGTTTGCAAATTTGGCAATCAGTAAAGAACATTAAATTGCAATATTTCTTATCCAAACAGACTTTGCCAAAGATTTTGCAATCATACATTTTTATATTATTTATAAATGCCTGGTAACTGCCTGCAGTGTATCTTTGACTCCTTACCCTTGGAATCTGCAATACCCAAAAAGATGGAACCACCTGCTGCATTCTGGGTAGATTGACATGTCAGCCCCAAATTTACTGTGTTTGTATGGTAATCTGACGGCCAATAATTTCCTTAGCAAATTATGTACAATTTGTAAACAGCAGAGTTACAATACTAGGCAAAAGATTGTATGGACAAAATTTGAGAGATGTAGCTGTTCAACAAGGCATTCAGTCAGGTTTTTATCTTTTCAACATTTACCTGCAAGTTGGCGGGGAAATATCATGCATAGACAAATACTGTATATGGAAAATTAAGACTGCGGCTGAACGTTTTCTAGCACAGCAACATCCCATAAATTTGGCCAATACAATCCTTTGCCTAGTAATGTAAAGCTGTCATCCATAAATTGTTCAGAATCTATGTTATAACAAAATTATTTGAAGTCAGATTCCCATACAAACACATTGAATTTGGGGACGACATGTCAATCTACCCAGAATGCAATGGGTAGCACTATCTTTTTGTGTATAGTGGATTGCATTGAGCTATTAATATTATTAAACCTCAAAAGCTTAAACTACCAAAATATTGAAAACTCTTCTAAATATATCTCACTGATGGTATTCCTGGACCCTCACAGATTTCATAAATGGCGGACGTACGGAAAAGAACTGGTACTGAGGCATGGAAACGAGGCATTTTAGGATAGAGCGCTTTCGTGTTACAAGGGAACAGGTGAAAATTGCATGAATTTTGAAGTTTTCTTCTGTTTTATGGAGCACCGGATCGTTTTCCTTTTACGCTTTCAAGTTAACAAGAATCTAGACAACTTTTGAAGTCTAATGGAGTTTTCCTGTTTTCGAATTGCAAGCAGAAAAGGACTGTTGATCTGCAGGAAAACAGTGTTTATATTATTGGAAGGATCGAGCTTTGACAACTGTTGTCTTGTAAAATTATTCACAGGAAGATACTGGACCTTATTTCAAGCCAATAGATGCTTTCAAGGTATGATCTTGACATTTTGCAAAAGCAAACCAAAAGTGCTAGACTCTGTTTTCTTGTGGATTTCCAGCAGAGCTTGTATTTACAAAAGCTGCGATTGAGGACTCATATAGTTGTTCGAACTAGTTGTTTTTGATATCCATTCACATTACGTCTAAAAAATTATTCTTCATTATTCCCATTCTGTTTATCTGTTTTCAAATCGCAAAATACCTTTGCAGTGTGAAGGCAAATCTTTACAGTGTTGACAAATCCGACAAAATACGAGGACTATAATGTTTTGATGTAAGTCTTATCAGTCTTTGTTATAAATGACAAATAAATAAAACTATCTTCTAATCTCACTAATGAAAAGAATAATTATTATAAACATTTATATTTTCGAGCACGAGATACACTGCGATGATCTTTATCGCTAAAGATTGAATGTGTAGAACAATTACATTAAATTTACTGCCCGTGCCACTGTGAAATTGTAAACAAATCCTTTGCGTGTATTTACTGTTGTTATTATCTGGAAGATTCAGCAAAACACAGTTTTCAAAATGTATATTTGCGAAGAAAATAATTTTTTGCTTGTCTATTTCCACCTTTCTTTTAAGACTCACCAAAAATCGTTGCAAAACCTGGAACCGGAGGGTTATTTTCTTTGCAGTTTTCTGGTATGACTGAGCTAAAACCCTGATGATCTGCTGTCAGTTCCAGCCATGTGCAGTTCAAATTTCTGCTTACAACCCGAAACGCAACCTTTAATAGTAGGCCCTTAGCCCATTTTCAACTCAGTATTCTCAAAATCGACGGAGAAAAAGTCTACTGCCCAAATTGAGCTAAAAGAACTTCAAAACTCGTGTAATTTTCACCTGTTCCCTTGTAATGCGAAAGCTTTCTATCCTAAAACGCCTCGTTTCCATGCCTCAGTATAGCCATTTATGAAATCGGTGTATTACAATTTCAAGAACTCTCATTCTTTCACAACTTATTTACAAAACCTCTATGGTCCCCTTTATCCTTCATCAATACTGTGAATCAAGCTGATGATGGCTTGTGCATGTGCAAATAGCTTGAACTTGCAACCTACGAAACACCATCTATTCCATTAACAATTTTAATTTCATCACATTTTTTTTCAAATTTCACGTAACTGTCACTTACCAAAAGGATTTGACACTATCTTTAAAATAAAAGAGAAAGCTTCCCAAGTCTGGATGATAGGAGTCTTCTCGCTGATATCCTTCTTCTGCTGTAACAAGTTCCCCTTTGTACACAAGCAGAAAATCATCCTTGAAAAACTTTTTTGTTGCGAACACACCTCGCCCTGAAAGCAAATAAATATTATCGTTATAATAACATCTCTCTCAAGATGCAAACAGAAGATTCTAACAGCATTTTTTCACATAGCATGTACCTACCATAGTATGTGTACAAAGAAGTTGAAATCTGATAGTTTAGGGCTTGTAGATATAGCTGTCCGACCAGCGGATTTCACCCTTCAAAAAATTTTTTTTATTACCTCACAAAGATCCTCACAAAGTTACAGCACAGCATTAAAACAATGACTAAATGCATGACATTGTTTAGTTCCACAAAATATCCATACCTTCCCTAAAGAAGGAATTCTTTTATTTGAACCCGCACCTCTCTAGAATTTTTTTCACATGACATCACAGTGACCATATTGCTGTACCAAAACAAAGAAACAGCAGCCATATTGGTGTACCAAACCAATTCCCTGCAAAGTGCTACCCTTTTTTTGCAAACAAAGTCTTCTCTTTCTGTAAACCAATATAGTTGAAGTTCACATGAGTGAAACGATCTATTGAACTGGGGGAGGCTAGATATTTTCTGAAACCACACACTACCTATGAATTCATTGATGAATCTTTCTTCAAGGCCTTCTTGATCTTCATCTTGAATTCTTCTTAAAGGTTCCTGTTATAATTAAATAATAATAATGAACATTTCCTTAGCGAGGGATTATTAATACCAAAAGTTTGAAACATTCTACACTAGCCTGAGGGCTTTTCTCAGTGCCCTTTATATTTCCACTCTGTATTGTATTGCAGTCACAATGTTTTTTAGCCTACGGTGGTTGTACACGTTTCTACAAATCAGCGGTTAAATTAATAACGCAATCCCATGTAACTATATGTATATGTTTTCTGCCAACAGGCTTCCCCAAATTTTTTTTTCGGACGGGGGCGAATTAAATTTCTTTCTTTTTTTTCCTTATTTCCCTCCAGATAAAAATATTTGAAAAGAAGGAGCAAAATTATAGCTATTAAAGCGACAGATTAATTACAAGAAAATATTATTTTAGTTTTAAAAAGAACTGGAAAGCAAAATATAGACTAATCTCGTACCCAGATCTCCCTCTGTTTGTAGCTGAAATGTGAAGATCTGGAAAAGTCCGATACTCGGCCTCTTTTTATTGGCTTCTGTGAGTAAGATAAAACCTACACTCTGATTGGCTGTTTCATGACGCAAGCCCATTTTGTTGAGCGCGCGCTCACATGATGCTAGGCGTCTCGAGTGTTGAAGAAAAAAAAAATAGAGCTCTTTTTGCAGTTGTTTACCTATCTTTCTTATCAGTCTTTCCTGTCTTAGGTTCAATTACATATCTGAAGGCATTTCAAAATTTTCTTTAATATTTCAAGTGTACTTTAACGTGAACAAACTACTCGACCTTGTTCGTTTCTTTTTGAAGTTGCTAGCGTAATTTTTGTCTGCGCGAGCAACATTGACGTCGGCAGCAGTCGTAGCGTGCGCTCTTTAGTCTTGTGAAAACTGTAGAAAGCCACATAAAATTAAAGTTTTCTTGACCTCAAGGCCGACGAACTGTTCAAAAAATGTTATCAAAATCCTATCTCTCCCCGCACATTCACTTTCTAAAGTAACAGTCGACGGAATCACAACACAATCACGACAATCCGGACGCACATGCGCAGTGGCAGCAAGGCCCGTATTTCGGGCCTAATGCTGCTACTGCGCATGTGTTTTAAATCGAACTTTACCAGATCTCACTATTGTCTAGCTGTGAGAGATCTGGGTTCGAGACTAAATATAGAATTGATCCGCTATCAAATGTTCACTTTTGATATTCCAACATCTGAGAATTCACACACTGAATTAGGCTTGATTACCAGCGGTGGAAATCGAGCCTAACACTGAGTAACATGATAATGTACGAGAAATGAACACAGGCGAGATGATAAGTTTTTGCAAGCATGTGATCCATCTGAATTCAGTCACTCCCATAACTTTGGCTTGATTTTCATAACGCCGTTTACAGCTGCCCAGCAGTATTCCAACAAAAAGTTTACAACACCTAAATAATTTCAATCATAAAAATGACATGGAAAGGTTAATGTTCCAGAAGTACCTCAACAAAAATAAAACTACAAAACTCGATAAAAAAAGACTTTGTTAGAACGAGGTTTAAAAATTCTCTGAGGTACTATGTCCTTCATTGCTGCTTTAAGCTGTGTCCTCGTATACCGGTGCACAAGGGAATAACCATTGCATTTTCTTTGTTTTCTTTTTTTAACCATTGCATTTTCTTCGGTTAGCTGTAATGTATTGTTTGGTCTTTTGTATCGGTTTCAGTGTACTGGTACACGAGTACAGAACCCTGCTTTATGTTTATTTGAGACTTTCAATGTATATAGTATATTGAGTTCTGTTTTTTCGTAATATCCATAATTATCAAGGTCTCGGCAAGTTTTATCAGCCTCAGCCGATAACACTCACCTCGCCCTTAATAATTCTGGATATCACGAAAATCATCCAATAATCGTTTCATAATATAAATACCTGGGGCCTTCAAAAATATACGCTGTTCCGTAATTCAGATCACCAACAATGTACGCCTAAGAATTTCCATTCACTTTTGGACTTCGATGCAAAGTCAGAGTCAGCCATATCCCCCGCCCCCTTCTTGTGCTGTTCTAGTCAAAGGAAGAAGTATTGCACATCTTCCACATTTATTTTCGCTGTTTCGATGCATCCTGTGCGCTGAAACGTCGCAGTGCAGAAAAACGACTAACCGCCGTCATGTCGCCGCTAATATTGTTAATAGTAGAGCCAATTCTATTGGTTCAGATCAATAACCAATTAAGGTGCTCGTAATAAAATTCCCGCGAAATGATTTGGCGGGAATTTTCCCGCGTGGGCATGCAAAATGGGACCCCTATGCGGGAATCCTGCTTTGCACAGATCATCGAGCTAAATTGGAAACATCGATGATCGGATATAACCTAAGTTATATAGGTAATATGTTTCCCACCTTTTCGTGCAGTTCAGGTTGCAATCTCGACGTCCTGCGCCGGGCCATCAAACGAATCCAGGAGCGAACTAAAACCAGTTCAAAACAGCGTTAGGAAATGAACAGAAACCATCCATACAAAATTCGCAATAAATTAAAACAAATTAACAGTTTAAGCCTCCAAGAGAAAGGAAATAAGTAAAACAGAGGGAGGGGATTATCTTCTGAAATCTGGGTCGAACAGGAAGCTTCGCTGTCAGATGCTGCTTTGAGTTAATTGCTACACTGCTTCCTTTCTGTAATTCATGGACGTTTATCGGCATTCAGGTTTATTTTGAAAAGCACAGAGGTTATAGATTTACCTCGGCTACATAGAAATTCGTTATTTATTAGGTTTCGACCATTTACTGGGCCTGGTTTACGCTGAAAGGGCTGAGAGCGACCGCGATTTAATATAAAACATATAAGATGGCTTTTCCAAATATATGAACAAGACGATCAGCGCTACTGTTTGGCTTTTCGAGAAGTGTTCAAACTCAGCTGGACATGGAAAAGAAATTTGATCGCAAAAAAGTTCTTCTTTTCAAGAAATAATGTGCCTACCAGTTTTCCTTCGTCTTATGCGGGGGAAGGGATGTTAAATAAATTGCAAGAAATCATCTTGATAAGAACTTCTCAGCTAGCATATCTAGATTTTTTTAATTTGATTCGGTCGGGCAATGACGGTGGCCTATTATGAAAAGTCTCAGGTTAGCAAAAAGTAAATGGCAGGGCTATGAAGAACTATCCCAATCAAGAACTTACCTCCTTCGATGACTTGTCAAAGTTATCTCAAGGTCCGCTTCAGTCGGCCTTTCAGTATAGTTGGCATCAAAATATCACGTGCTTATGCGTGACTAGCATAACAAAAGTATTTCAGCCCTCATCAAAACATTTGTCAAATCTACAGCTCCAAAAACACTCTTCAAACAAACAAGTTGGCTCATATTAGGCTCATGTCAGTCCCCATTAACCCGTTGGTCCAAATAACTGTATGGTATGTGAAATATCGCATGCTATTCCACATTCCACTGCACGTGCTCGCTGACTAAATTAATTATCATCAAATAACTAAATTTAACTGAGCACATTGGATAACTATCCACAGAAACAAGTTCTGTTGATTTTTTCTATTTAGCTTCGACAATTCTGGAATGTTCAAAGACAAAATTCTGATCTGTAAGATTAGTTTTGTTTATTTTTACAGTGGGAATCAAGGATGACCAATCTCGTTAATTATATTTAAGAACCGAGGCATTAGTGGGGACGCAGCTGCAGGTCACTTACTTTGCAGATTGCAGAGATTGTTAGTCGGTTAAATACGATTTGCGGGGACAACGAGAAGATTAACATCTGTGGTCATCTGTCTTGTCCATAACAAAGGGATTAGTGGGGACTCTTAGGACACGCATAAGTCCATCAACACAACACACAATGTTTAGTGTCGGAATATGTTCTCCCAAAAATATGGGTTGTGTTAATAATCCATTTCTTCGACAATTCGGCAATCATAATTACATATACAGTTTCTCTAATCAACATCTCTGGGTAGGGAGCTTGTTTCTCGTTTTTTATAGCTTCGATTTTGCTTCGATAAAGGTGTACTGAATGAAGAATCTTGGTATCAAAACTGTATTGGAGGCGATTTCCTGACTGACTAAGAACTTCATAAAAATGTGATATTCAAGGGCGAGACGTTTGTTGATATTTTTATTTTTTTGCTGTGTTTCCCGCCAGTTGTTATAGCCTGCGTGAAGACCCCCTATTTCCTTCCTCACGCGAAAAAGAGTCGCTGAAAATAGTTGACCTGATGATGGGATGCATTCTCGCTTTTGCAACGCTGAACTTTATAAGTATTTAATAATTTTATTCAACACAAATACTTTGAAAATGTTCAATTCTTCAAAAGTCATTTAATGTCCCCTGGTGTGTTTCCATGAATTTTTTGGCAATCTAGACGTTGCGTACATTGAAGCTATAACAGCCAAATACTGTCAAAAGTTTGCCAAAAGTGAGGTCTATAAAGGTCTGAAACTGGGTGTAGTAATACTCAACAAGATCAAGTAAAAACAGCGTTACGGTTATTGCATGGCCACTGATAAGCGCCGTTCAATAGCTTTACTGAGCTTGATAAGGGGTTACTGTCTCCATGAACGAAATCAGAATTTATTTTTTCTGTGTGTGTCAATGTGTGGACCAACTGGTAGCGAGAAACGGGCATGTTTTTATTCGCTCTCATCGAAATATCACCGCATATCAATTAATTCTAACAAAAGAGAGATGTATGTTTTCAGATGCGCCTACAAAGAAAATTTAGCAGTCGTGTTTTGATAACGTGTCTCGTCAATAACAGAGGGTACCCCAGGCGGTCACCTTCTCCACAATTTAAAATAAGACAGCCGGACACTCAAAAATTCAACAATTATTCCGAATGCTGCACGCTACCAACATTTGGAAAGAAGGCCTTTTGTATTCACAAAAACTGAGTGCGGAGCCCGTCAAAATATCAAATAATGTTATGAAGTAATCTATTGTTTCACGGGACAATGACCCATAATTCCTTTTTCTAATATCTTCATGTTTTTCGCTAAATCCTAGATCGGCCGGTTTGGGACACTAATTTTCGTTCTTCGATTTAACTCGATGTAACAGATAAACTAAATGGAGGGGTCTTGATGTCAAAACTGCATGTGAGGCGATTTCCTCCGTTGACCCTATATGAACTTTATAAAAATGTGATTTCGTAGATCTTTCCATTTATTGCTGTTTGCAACCATTTTTATTACTGATGCGCATTTTCCTGTCACGCTCTTGCTTTTTCAATGCAATGTTTTTATTTCCTTTCCAGATTTTATCCCTTAAAAATGAATAATTCATCAGAAGTCATTCTGGTTATCATCGGTGTGTAACTGTTACACCCGAACGCTTTCAATGGAAGGCAAACTTGAGACTGATTTTAGTCGTTTCAGCCTAAACAAATTCTTTCTTCCCTCGTCAAACAGTGCCTACTGGCAAGATAGAAACCCGTCGTGGTAGTTGATGCGAGTGACAGGAGAAACTCTGAAGCCCGATTGCAGCTAAGGCGTTTTTATCAACTCGAACCCCGACTCGAACACCGGAGAACGAAAATGTCCTCACTATCTGAACGGTCCCATAGTGATGGTGTGTTTCCATACTCGTGTCCCCGCAAGTGTCCAGGGCTGAACGCACTGGAAGGGATATTTAATAAAGAGAAAGTAATTTTAGTAATAACTCTTTTTCTAGACAGAACTTCTCATATAGCAAATCTATATATATATCTGTCGGGCAATGAGAAAAGAGTGAGGATATGGCCTATAATGAAAAATCTCAAGTTGGGAAAAGGGGAAACTTGCAAGGCTGTGACTTTGCCTAAAATGAGGTCTAAGGTCTGGAAAAAATAGGAAAACTCTCAGATCTCCATGTGGGGACTGAATTTACATGTCTCTAGCTAGGAAAATAAGATGTCGCAAACAAGGTCAAATAAAAAGAACCTTACGTTTGTCGTTCAAATAACATTTCAGTAATAGATTCAAAGTTAAGGATGTATGGCTTTTGCCTAGCTTGATCGATGAGAGGTTACTGTCCCAATAGACAAAATGCTTTTTTTGGTGTGCAGTGTGTGTGTGTCAATATGTGTAACAGCGAGGAACAAACATGTTTTATTTGCTCACATCCAAAAACCATATCATGTCAATAAACTCTAACAAATGTTAAGCTGCCCTGATGATTATCGGACACGTTTGCGGACTTTGCGGGAACGTAGGCAAAAAGATAACGTCAGTCATTACTGGGGACACAGCTGCCGGTCACTTTCTCAGCGCAGCAGATTTAACTGATAATTGATAATTAAATTGCCACGCATTATTATCCTTAGCTGGTATGACAGTGCATGGTGAGTGATTAGGGTCTTTGACTACGATCCCTAGCTTTTTATTAGCGAATAGTCAAATGCTCAGCCCGGGCCGAGTAATGGAATTGAAACAAGGACGACCAGCGATTACAATTAATTAAGGAATATGCAAGATCTCACAGTCAACGTGGCTTAACACCGTCATGTCAAGCCAACATGTTTATCACCGGTAGTATTTTGCCTGTAATCTGTGTCCCCACTAGTGTCGCGCCTAGGTCAACGAGACCGTGACGTTATCTCCTCGATGTCCCGGTAAATTAAAAAGTAAACAAAATTGACCCACAAATCAGAATTTTGTCTTTGAACGCACGCGTGCCACCATCGTGTCAGGCCAACATGGAGCTTATCACAGATTCTTTCAATTTTTTGCCCGATCACCCTAAAAACAATCTTGGGAAACAGCCAAGTGAACAACGTGGGAGGTTAACTGGTTTGCCGATAAAAGGTTTAGGGTGTGACCAGTTAAGGAGTCTGGCGAGGAGAACCTTACTTTCCAATATGAACTGGTTTTCATTATTATGCCCCGTCATATTTTTTTCGCTTTCCCGTGCCGGGTCAGGCTCTGCCTCCAATGCCGCACTGCCTTCATCGCCGCTCCCTTTAACTTTGGCTCCACCATTGCCTACAGTGTTGCCTATGCCTCCAACACAAGAACAGGGAACAACGAAAGGTAGAGAATGAAATTTTCAATGTGCAGTATTTTTGCCAACATGACATTTGACGTTGGCATAGTCAAATTATTTTGCTACCGATGTATACAGCTAACGTATTTTAGGTTTAGAAGTGGAAGCCGGTATGCAATAAGTTTTGAAACGCGACAATTTTCGAAATGATGTCAAAAACGTTTTCACAGTGGGACATAACTGGATCGCAAAAGAATGATTCTTAGATCTATCTTAGAGTAAGCTATGTCAACACTTTTTCGTAAATCGAACTCTTTAACAATCTCAGGATATTTAAAGGCTTAAAAAAATAAGGTATGGGGATCTGACGTCTCCATGCTGGGTGGGAGCGCCGTTAGCAATGCGCTAAGAAATAAATTTTTTGGTTACATTCTGGGATCGATGTAAACTAGCTTATGTTTTACTACTTTAAGATCCTCCAACTAGCAAAATTCATCAAAACAAGAACAATGCTCACGATATAATTTACTTTCTTGCAGAAGCGCAACAACCTCCATCAGTGTTTGCCCAACCAGACGCTTATAATCATATTTATGACTTTCCGGGCAGTTACAGCTTTCATGTTTTCATTGAGGAGGGGAAAAATCCCCCGAAGAAGGCCGCCCCGTATACCTATTCTCAAAGGCTGGATAAGCTGTTTGTTCAGCTTCACGAGATCGTGCCCATAACCATCAGGATGCATGGTAAGTCATGCCATTTCCATAGTTCAATAAATGCGCGCAGATTGAGAGTATTCAACCAATTGCAACCGTTGTACTCTTTTCTGAGTTCCTTAATTCATATCATTCAGTTACTGATCTGTAGGCAAATAAGTTGGCAAACAACTGTTTTTGTTTCATCATTTTGATACTTTGATTTATCTTTGTTACACAGTTTTTCCACTGCACCTTTCGAAACATCACATCAGGGCGACAGTTATCTTTGAGCATCAAGAGGACAGGTCCGAAGTTGTGGAGAGATGTCCCGATCATATAAAGACGCACAAAGTCGGCAGTGAGTTGAATTCCTATAGTATTATTTTCTTTGTCATTATGATCATTTGCCATTCATGTCACTGAACCAAAACCAGTGATGTACTGTGAAATGATCTCCACCGAGGTAGAGACCTAATTTGGTGAAAAGTTCTTGTGGCAACTAAATGATTTAACAATGAATTTATGTTTTAATTTGTGTAATTTATTTTTCAGATCAGGAAAAGCATTTGTTGAGGTGCTTGAATCCCAACACGTCTTATACATCATGTGTCCAAACTGGAAGACACAGCTTAATAATACCTCTGGATGCACCTCAAGGTAAAATTATATCAGCATGTTAATTAATAGCTGCCACATACTAATGTGTGTTCCCTTATCCGCACGTTAACATACATGTATGAGGGACATGGAATGGTTAAATTCGTGACTTTACGAGATACAGTCTGAGAAAGAATGCTTTGTTTTTCTTAAATCTGAGCCTGAGCTGAGATGACCACCAAGCAAAATTT
>Ga0126342_10000193_pt1:20000-52085 | contig 52085 bp, 34 predicted proteins | sample Cyp1metagenome_FD_92528 | JGI IMG/M metagenome (GOLD analysis project Ga0126342, IMG submission 92528) | Coral microbial communities from Lord Howe Island, Old Settlement Bay, Australia - Cyphastrea 1 metagenome | ecosystem: Host-associated > Invertebrates > Cnidaria > Coral ...
CTTAATTTGGCAAGGGCTTTAAAGCTAACTAAAGGCCATTCGGGAAAAAAATATTTTCAGGCGTACAAGTTACTATACTTATTGCAAGGTCCGATTTACCAAATGATTTTTTGTTTATTGAAAAAGTCAAAGATCAATTTTGAAGATTTTTGTTGTATTATTATACATACAGTAACTGCTAGTATATGGAATGCAGCCTACGTCCTCTTATTAGCTGTTCCTGATCAAGACTGGTTCCAAGATAATTAATCCCAGCTGTCAATAAATAATGTTTAACAGATTTACAATTAAAAGGAAAAATAAAATTTGTTTATCAATTTTCACTTGTAAAACAAAGTTTACAAGCCAGGGGTTTCACAACTGTTAAAATTAAGCAATAAAGACAGCCTTTCATAATTAAAAGTGTGCAGTTACTTAATTATTGAAAAATTAAAAAAAAATGATTGAAGACCCAAAAGGAGTCTTACAAAAGTGGCTGATGATCGCAGGTAGGTAGCCTATTCCAGGCGTTAGTTCAGATGGTAGGGGCAGCGCAAGAAAAAGCGAGCGAAAAAAGGAGAGGGGGGAGCTCTCCTTTCATTGCGCTGCCCCACTATCTGAACACCTGGAACAGGCTACGACAAGGGGCGAATTGCAATGGGTTTTCAGTTTGAAAAGAATTCACGTCCCAAAGGGCTAGAGAAGGGAAAAGCCCTGGGAATGAGGATGGAATGGCTGTTACCTAAAAAAGTGTAAAAAAGATTCTTGTTTTTAAATTGGATCCATCCCTCCCCCCAAAAAATATTTTCATATGAAAAGCAGTGCCCCCAGGAGAACCCAATTCACACATCTGCCTTCTAAAAATATTAAAATTTCACCCTGACCAAACTCGTTCCCAGGGTTTTTCCCATTGAGCAAAAGCCAACAGATGCTCTCAGGCTCTCAGCAATAGACCCTTTCAAGGTTAATGACGCCATATTGCAGGGGGTGCAAAACTACTGGGGCGAGCGCAAAATTTACAGTAAATGTATTGAAAAAGTCGGGAGTTTTGATGCTCAATAATTCGAGGACGATTGACATTCTGCCCTTTCTATGAATTAGGAAGTAAAGACACCGAGCAAAAGATATTGCCGATTAAATATGAAGGGTTCGGGCGGGCTGAGAAGCGAGAAATCGTATGTTTAGTTTTTCATACAAATGCTTCTAAATTTTCCCGCCAATGGCCGCTCGTTTAACAAACAAATATATGGAAAATCAAAATCTTTATTTGCGGCTTTGTGTGCGAGACTTCATTTCTTAAATTTGATCGGTAAACTCTTTTAACTGGTGTCTGTAGTCTGTTATTCAAAGAAATTGCAAAATGTCAACGGTCCTCGAATTATCGAGCATCAAAACTCCCGACTTTTTCCATACATTTACTGTAAATTTTGCGCTCGCCCCAGTAGTTTTGCACCCCCTGCAATATGGCGTCATGAACCTTGAAAGGGTCTCACACGGCTATCAAGCTGAGCACAAGACGTATCTCAAAAACGTAACAGAGGTTTCTGAAGATGTGACTCTGACAAAGATGACCAGAGATTATAAACAATTAACTCTGATCATAAGCTCGCAGCTGGCGCGAGACAGTGTTAAGTAGACATAACAATGTTATCGGAAGTAATTGTCCTGCAGACTCACAGAGCGGCCGTTCAAGACATGTTCTTAATGACAGCGACGTTCGTGATCTGTGCACGTGAAAGATGTAAAGAGGCAGAACAAAGCTTCAGGGATGCGAATGCCATGAATAAGAAACTTCAAAAGCATGAACGTGACATTAGTGAAAATCCTGACACAAAGGAAATTAAAGCACAGGCTTCCCAAGCTCGCGATACTAAAAGGTTTTGTTTTTTTTTACTACGAGCGGACGTGACTATTGTTGTGTTACTATGCAAGCGGCCGACTGTGACAGCATTGAGTAAGTGGTGTTACGTTACCACATGTCGACCGTTGATTTCGAATGTTTTATAAAGCGATGTATGAGTCCGAAAGAGCGTTTTAGGAAAGCGTTATTTTCTGTATAATTTTGAATAATTTTCAATAAAAATGATTTAAATGAGCTTACCTTGTCTGTTGCTGTAGTTCTTTTGGGCTATTTCGGCGTTTTGAGGTGGTTTTGTGATTCGCGTCGCCCCTTACATATTTAAATGTTCAAAACGTTAAACAAATATCTTCCCGAAAGATCACAGATGACGTCAAAAAGTAGCCTCCTACGCAGGCGTTTTTAGTGTCGTCACGCAACGCTCGAAGGAGCGTTGCGTGACGACACTAAAAACGCCTGCGTAGGAGGCTAGTCAAAAAGTGGCCCACAAGCCGTTAGGGGAGTGGTTCACTGATGTTCTTACCACATTTTGACGTAAAATGGAATCTATTTGTTCTATACAATAACAGAAAATTTTAGTTCAAAACAACACCGCCCTCGGTGTGGGTGAGCGTAAACACGCTTCATTCTAACTATCTGACACAAAAACCGTAACTGCAAAACCGACGAATGAACAGAAGGATTCAAAATTAAAACATCAACGGAAAAACTAACCTTTATTTCATTTGGAAAGTTATCCAGCTCGGTAAGCTACAAATGAGAGTGTTCAGTCGCCGCCATTCATCACTTTCTTCGGCGTCGCCAAACTTTTCGACAACACAACTTTTAAACAGCTTTCGATAGTTTTTTCCAGGCAGACTTCTGGCTTGTTAAGCTGAGTTAAATTCCTGTCACTGTGAGTGACATTTAGCGGCTTGTTTTTCATTGAAGTCTTCTACTAGAGCTTAATATTTTTCGTTTTGTTTTAGCCCAGAGTTTTGAAAATCTTCACCCGTGCAAGATCTTTGAGTCACGCCACGCAGTGACGTCATTCGTGCATCTGTCCTGTAATGACAGACAGCGCGCATAGTATCCAAGCCGTGAGGAACGAAGCAGCGATCGTGATCCACAGTGAAACGAGAGAGTCTCTCGTTTCACTGTGGATCACGATCGCGGCGAACGCTCCCAGCCCTCGTCGATCGCGCCCGCTTTTTTTTGGTTTTTGACGAGAGGATGCTCGCAGTCTGCTATCCACTGAACTACGAGAAGTCATGGAGAGCAAGACCTTTTACTAACACGCATCCTTTATACTGCTTGGATCGACAATGTCGATAGTGTACTGTCTGTACTGTGTGGTGATAAGATGGTAATTTGTAAGCTCGCAAAGGACATTGTTCAGTTGTTAAAGATGTGATAATCAGCATGGAGGTCTTTAAATTTGTAGAGCAAATGAAAGTAAATGATACGTATCTGGGAGTTCTGGGATGGGTTCTGGGAATATGGAGCAGGTGAGCTATCAAATTCTGCGAGTTAGCATTCGAAAATCGAAACTGCAGAATACCAGCCACATCAACTCTGTTACTGGAAAGAGGTGACTACGCGGTAACTGTGCGGTACCCACCCGGAGATCATCAGCTAAGGGCCAGTTACTTGGCTATGTAACTGACTGTATCTTGTAACAGTGAAGGACGGCGTTTTTATCCCTAGCATTTGTTCGTTTCGAATAACAATATCTTTGGCTTATTTAGTTCGTGCAATTTTCCTGAAGAAAGCCACGCATTTCTCATTGAGTCCTGAAATAGATGAGTCTGATGATTTCAGTCCCCGCTAGATATAAAAAACAGATATAAGACAGTTAGACTCGCACACAATTCATTTGTCCCTGCAACAAATCTTCTTTTTCCGCCCTCAATATTTTTTTACAAAATATAAAAGAAAAAGAGACGCCTGAAATGGGAAGACGTTTTTAACAGCACTTTTGGTACATAGACGGCAAGTTAACTCAAATATCCAGGAAATATATAACACGGATTGTGTGCAAAATGGGGAAATACAGAAGATGGCAGCAGGAGTAACTCAGCGATACGGCTATGGGTACGCCGTATGCATTTAAAAATGAAAAAAGAGAAATCACTCGACAAATTCGAGCATTTAAATTTAATTGATCTATGGGAAAAGGGAACTAACCAGGCCGATTAGGCGGATAAATCGATGTAAACTGTCCCCCGAAATGCCTTTAAGTGTCTACTTTACAGGTAGTCACTTATAGGGATCGACCGAAACGGTTATAAAAGCATATTTAAATGATCAAGGTCCGAGGTCTTTCATTCCCTACTTAATAAATACTCCAAATCCATCACTAGATGTTCACAGAGTACACTAGCTATAGCATTCCACTTTTTTCAAACACGCTACATTTTACACCAAGATACTTTACACACTTATGACCAAAACTGAAAGTACTTGACAGTCCGTTTTCTTCTTTCATGCATTGATTGAGGGTCATGGATAAGAAGTTTATATTACCTAGTTTAAGAATTTCACAAGTCCCCTTGAATAAATGGTTATAAAATTGAAACAGCTCTGCTTAATAAAATAAAAAAAAAACCTGTAACTCAAAGTTTTTCTTAGGTTGCATACCAGTTACTTGGAATAAAATTGAAATGGGAGTCACGATGCTCAGTACCGGGGTCTCTTCTGTTATCAGTGCTATTAGCCGGACATCTTTGGTACAACGCGAATGAACGTATGAGTCCGTAGCTAATTTACAACGAAATTAGCTGTTTTGATTTTCCCCTCGCGTGCTGAACGCTTGCTGCCCCCCTGGATACTTGCTCTCATTATGTAGGTATTTATTCAAAGAGTATGCACGAGCTGCGACGATCGAGGTCGACAACAAACAAAATAATTATGAGTGTTTGCTTCAAAGCTCTTTGTATTAGTAATTACCCGTTATTGCTCTCATTTTTGTGTTCCCCACGAATTATGATAAATAGATTCACAGCTTTGAACAGAGTGCACGGCGGTAAACATTATCGACTCGGAAGGTCTCCTGAAATTTTCTGTCCAACTTTTCTCCACCGATATAAAATTTCCTGAGTTGATTTTCGACTTACGTAAAGTTGGCGTACTCTATTACAACATGAAATAAGGGAATTTAAAAACAGTCTTTCAAAGAGAAGATTACTCGTTTTAAAGTCTAGATTTCGCAACGTTACTCCTCTAAAAGCCAATATCTTCAAGCATGAAGCAATTGTTGAATTTCAAAATTCCGTTCTGTCATGTTGGAAAAGGGATTTAAAATATTTATCGCTAGCTTATACAGTCATTTAATTCGGTGCGCTCTACTACCTGGAAAAAAAATCGAATTTGTCCCATTTTAAAAGTTATGAGCATGAAACATCGCCTAAAACAGGGGTCTGCCAGTAAAACGATCAATATATATAGCCTTAGCTCCTATGTGGAGCATAGCTCGTTTACAGTACTCTTCCACTGTTCTCTGTCCTGGGCCTGGTGTTCAATTTGGGTCCATCGCAGACCTATTTGCCGCAGTTCGTGTTCGGCTGATCTTCTCCAGTTGTTTTTTGGTCTCCCACGGTTTCTCTTTCCTTGAGGATTCCAGAAGAGTGCCTGTTTAGTTACGCTGTTGTGTGGTTTTCTTAGCGTGTGGCCTATCCATTTCCACTTCTTACTTCTGATTTGAACCATCATCCTGTCTTCCTAGATCGTCGTTGCTGATAGTGTTTGGCCATCTCACACCAAGGATGTAGCGTAGGCAGCGGTTCACAAAGGCTTGAATTTTATCTGTGATGTTCTTCGTTACTCTCCAAGTTTCAGCTCCATACATCAGGACTGTTTTAACATTAGTGTTAAAGATCCTTAGTTTGGTTTTCAGGGATATATCCTTTGCTCTCCACACGGGTCCGAGTAGAAGGAAGGCTGTTCTGGCTTTACCAATCCTCACTAACACGTCCCGTTCGGTTCCTCCATCAACAGCTATCACACTTCCTAGGTAGGTAAAGGAAGCGACATTCTCTATGTCGTCGTTGTCTAGCTTAATTGGAGCTTGATTTGTGCTGTTTATGTGCATTGTCTTGGTCTTGCTTTTCTTGATGTTGAGACCTGCCATTTCTGCGATTGTAGCCAGTGAATGGACTTTGTCCTGCGCATGCCTGTGGTTGTAGGAAAGTAGAGCGATGTCATCGGCAAAATCTAGATCGTGGAGTTGGGAGAGGAGAGTCCATTGTAATCCTGTCCTGGAGCCTTCCGTTGTGTTCTTTATTATCCAATCAATAACCAAAAGAAATAGCATAGGTGATAAGATGCAGCCTTGTCGGACTCCTGACTTCACAGAGAAAGGCGATGTAAGTTCACGATTGTGTATTACTCTGATTTTAGAATTGTAGTAAGACTGTTGTATGATGGCAATAAACTTCTCCGGGATTCCATAGTGACGGAGAATCTTACAGAGTGTGTTGTGGTCGACACTATCGAAGGCCTTTTCAAAGTCTATGAAAGTGATGTAGAGTGAGGAGTTCCATTCTAGCGACTGCTCAGCTATAATTCTTAGGGTTGCGATATGGTCAGTACAAGACCTGTTCTTTCTAAAGCCTATTTTTTGGTCCCTTAAGATCTCCTCGAGGGCATCTATTAGTCTTTGCAGGATTATTCGGCTGAGGATTTTTCCTGGTACAGATAGCATGGTAATTCCTCTATAGTTGTTACAGTTTGCTAGGTCTCCCTTTTTGGGGACTTTTACAAGATAGCCCTCTTTCCAATCCTAAGGGATAGTTTCCTCCTCCCAGACCTTCTCAAAGATCTCGTACAGCATCTGCGTTGAGGTGTATAGATCTGCTTTTAGAATTTCTGCTGGAATGCCATCCGGCCCTGGAGCTTTCTCATTCTTTTGTTTCTGGATTGCTCTTGCTATTTCTTCTTTGCTGGGTTTTTCGGTATTAACATCTAACATGATCTCGGCTTCTGGGATGGCTATAGAGCCTTGTGGTGGTGGTCGATTCAACAATTCCTCAAAATATTCTCCCCATCTCTTCAGTTGGTCTTCTTGCTTGGTGAGCGTGTTGCCGTGTTTGTCCTTGATGGGTTTTGGTGCAGAGCTCTTCTTTCCTGCTAGCTTCCTTGTCAGCTCGTACAAATCTTTCATCCTGTGTTGATTTGCTGCTGTTTCTGCTTCCTTTGCCAGATTGGTAATAAACTCTCTTTTATCATGCTTGATAGCTCTTCGCACTTCCTGGTTGGCTTTGTTGTACTGTTTCTGCGCTTCCCTTCAAGCAGCCCTTGTTCTGCTGTTGCTGATCTTGTCCTTTAGCTTCCTTCTGCTCTCAATTTTGCTCAAGGTTTCTGTGGTGATCCATTCTTTGTGCTGGTTTTGCTTTAGACCTAGGATCTCGTTAAATGTATCTGTCCATGCCTGCTTCCGGTTATTCCATACATCTTCTATGCTCTGTTGCTCTTCATCTGTTAGATCTGCCAGGACCTGGTACCTGTTGTTTAGTGCAATCTGGAAAGCTCTAAGGGAGGGTGGATCTTGGAGTAGCTTGATGTTGTATCTTGCAGCTACTTTGGGGTTTCTGGTGCTGTATTTCCTAAGCTTCAGCCTCAGTGTGGCCACAACTAGGTGGTGATCGGATGCCACGTCTGCTCCTCTGTACACTCGCACGTCCTGCACTGATCGCCTCAATCTCTTGCTAATGCAGATGTGGTCAATTTGGTTTTCAGTGATGTGGTCTGGGGACACCCAGGTTGTTTTATGTATGCGTTTGTGTGGGAAGATGGAACCACCAATAACCATACAGTTGAACGCACACATTTCCACGAAGAGTTCCCCATATAGATTTATTTCACCCTCTCCATGCCTTCCCATAACTCCCTCTCTTCCTGTATTGTCGCTGCCAATCTTTGCATTGAAATCTCCCATAATGATAAGAAGGTCTTTCTTTGGTATTTTATCGATAGTGCTCTGCAGGGAGCCGTAGAATTCTACTTTTTCCTCGGGCTCTGCGTCATTTGTTGGAGAATATCCTTGCACAATTGAGATGTTAGTTGCGGTACCATAGAATCTTGCAGTTCCCATCCCATCAATGTTTTGGCTGTTTCCGCTGAGAGCATAAAGCCTTCTCCATGTATGTGCCTTGCGTGGTCATCCTCATAACCTGAATAGAGTATCGTTTGGCCAGATGCTAGCCTAAGCTTTCCAGACTTGGTCCATCTTGTTTCGCTGATACCAAGTAGACTGATTTTATATCTACTCATTTCATTTGCGATCTGTTGAGCTTTTCCTGCCTCGAACATGGTTCTGACATTCCATGTCCCAATCTTAATGGTAGTCCTGGGTGTGAGTAGTCGGTTCGGCCTTGCAGCGTCCACAGTGTGGGTTTGGCTGCACTGTGTCATTTCAATCCCGTTAGGGGTTGCCCCTCTTTCGCCCAAGACTGGTTGAGTGATTCGAATTCCTGTAGACGTTTCTGTAACCATAGATGTTTTATGAGAGTAGGGGGTTAGCCTACTGCTCAACCCCCAACCTGGAGGACCCGATCAATAATCATGATAAATTTTCATCATCCCTGCTACGTTTTAAAGAAATTCATGCTCAAAATTTACAGAACTAAACCTTTATAAGATAACACTCCCTCAAGAAATTTGGCTTATGAATTTTTGATATCATTGAGCAATGCGCTTTCGCCAAAAAGGCATTTATAGCATTCGGGTATTCGATATTCAGCGGGGGGAGCAGGGATGGCGCAGTGGTGAGAGCGCTCGCCTCCCGCGCAAGCACTCCCTTTGTTTGACATCAAATTTACATTTTACAAGCTAGTGCTTTCATTGCCCATTTAATCGACTGCATGGAATCAGACGCTACAGCACTTTTGTGTGTTCATTGAACAAGTTAAGTTAAACACGCCTCAAAAAGTGATTTTCAAACTCAAGAGTTCCCATTTTTCTGACCTATATCTGATGTATTCCTGCTAGAATTCAGTCTCGGCAACAGATTCAAACAAATCCGCTTTTCGAAGACCAAAACCTTTCAGCTGTTCAGGCTTCGCACACATTGTAAGCGACTTACGTTTTATATCAGACCGGCTTTGGAATGTCAAAAACAGTTCAAAACCTACCGAAATTTAGAATAGCTGTCCCACGGAAGAAAACTTCGCTATACAACTGTAACTTCGGACATATAAATTGAGAAAGCTGTGCACTAAAAAACAACACCCGTGGGACAGCTACACAGTTAGCATACTGACTGTCTTACACAATATAAATTTCGGTCTGTTTTGAATACTTCGAAAGCAGATCGTTTCGTTTGAGAAAGCTTTGGGTAAAATGGAGCCTGGGGCCTTAAGCAAATAATTATGGAGCCCTAGAAACCTGTAATTTTCGTCTTGGAGCCCTGGAGTCCTGCATTTTGGGGGTTGGGGGTATAGATTGTGCCGCTTATAAGCCCTGGGCTTATAGAACTTCGTAAGGGTTTTAAGTGGCCTTATAAACGTAGAGGCTTATGGATTAATAAATGCTTCATTACGGTATCACTTCATATTACCGCAATGCTCTTCCAGTGAGCCCTATTTACATGTATATAAAAACTATTTACAAGAAAATACTAAAATTTATATCTATAGAGGGGCTTATAATCGGCATAAATAACGTGTTGAAAACTAGCTGACAAAATCAACTTTTAGACTTTGATGAGGCATGTATTGTATGATATAATTTGACGTTTTGAACTGCCTTCTTCTTTATTCTAAACTAGTTAAGAATTGCCTACATGACTAGTTGCATTTCGTGTAAAAGAAACTTGAAAGAGGAAGGGCTTATATCCGGGATGACTTTTAACCGGAATATTTTTATTTCGTTAGAAGACAGATGGGCCTATGACCAAAGGGGCTTATAAGCGCAGGGTCTTATAAACGGCAGTTGACGTTATCCAGATCTTAAGAGGGGACTAACCTAAAATTGAATGCGATTTTAAGAGGTTTAAAGTACTGATAAAAGAAAGAAAATTAGTTTTGAAACACCACAAAACAGTTCATCCCACACAAAAGCACACAAAGTTGGTAGGGGACTGTCTGGGTGTCCGTCCACTAATTTTTAACTTCAAATTCTTATTTTAAAACTACACCAAATCTCCAAAATTTCTTATTTCACCTAATTTTCCCTAAGTTTACCAATCCTTTGAGAAATAGACCCAAAACCAACCAAAAATTTGCAAAATACCCCAAAACATAGAATAGTGGGATGAGCGGCATAGAGTTTTTGTATTGCTCATGAGCGAGATATTTCTAGTAATCTCATGTTTAGCGGTAGAAAAGCGACATTTAGGTTAAGTCTCCCCCTTAATCTTTATCGCAAGTTCGTTAACACTGTAAAAAATGAAAAAAAAACTTTATGCAAAGAAAACCGAAATAAAATTTGTCTTTTTTTTTCATCCTTAAAGAGGAATTTTGTGTTCTTGTTAAAGAAACATTAACCAAAAAGGTTGCAATTAGAATAAGTAAGCGATTATGATACAAACAATGCTACAAATAAAATTTTGGAAGGAGTCCTTATCTGCTAAGAGGAGTCCATCATGACTAGGCATAAATAGATTGTGATCGGCAACTTTTGAGCAACTTTTAACGTTTTGAGCAACTCTTTGTAGTACCAGCAACCTATAGGGCAACTTTTGAGCAAAAAATTGATGTATAAATTATTGTAAAAAATAGGTAGCTCTGAACTCTATTTACAGAATTTTTTGAAAATTGGCAGAAATGTTTCTTTTATAAATTAAACAAAAATAAATCAAAAACAAATACTTTCACCGTACAGTTTTCGAGTTATTAGCCTGAAAAGATAAAAAATATGGTATCTTTGACCTCTATTGACGTTACCACGCAAGCAACTTTTCTAAATATTTGTTGTGACAAATTACAATAAATAAATAAATAAAAATAAATTTTGGTGGCAACTTTTTGATATTTGAGCAACTTTTGGATATATTGTGAAGCAACTTTTCCTGAATTTACTAGCACAATCTATTCATGCCAAATAATATTTTGTATGGACTCGGGTAGTCCAAATCCGCTGTGACACCGAAAACTCACGTTTTCGAAGAATGTTTCCGGCCTTCGCACAGGATTCTCCCGGAGTGGGGAACTCTTCTTTAGCTAAAGAAAGAAAAATGTTTCCTATGGTTTATCCAGTATTTTAAACGCGATTCCTTGCCATTTTTCTGTGGTATCCCACTCTTTTTTCACCATTTTAGTATCCTTGCATGAGCCTGCGGTAATTTTGTGGACGGTAATAACACGGATTGCCTAGTTTACGTTCATATGCAGGAAATGGCATTTTGGAGTCCCATATTTGAAAACGTTTTCCCGGGGGGCACCTGCGGTGTTCTTGCGTGTGGTTTCACCGCACCTAAACCCTCCCTGTCACAGGGTTGGAATCTCTGCAATTTGAAATAAAGAAAGTTTTTTGTTTTGCAAAGGAAAGCTAATAATTTAAAAAAGAAGAGAGGGATAGCTTTAGAGAGAGACACTCTCCCTTGCCATGAGTTTGAGACCAACCCTGGAAATTGACAGCTGTCATTCCTTTCCCGCGTCTGTCCCATTTCAAGCCGATTTTGCAAGCTCAAAGAAGCAAAGAATATTCACACAGTGAATTTTGTTAAGTGGCGATAACAGGGATCTCCCGGAATCTGGTATGTTAATGTAACGATAAGTATGGAGGTGTAGATGCTCCAGAGTTCGATCGAAATCTGTTTTAGCCTTGCGAGAAGGGATGTGATGCTCGCGCCTTCCACGGTTTCTGACGCCATCTTGGTTGGGGGTAAACACCGCAAAATTTACAATAAATGTATGGAAAAAGTCGGGGAGTTTGATGCTCGATTATTCGAGGATCGTTGACATTCTGAATTTTTTGTGAATTGTAGACTAGCTAAAAGAGTTAACTGATTAAATTTGAAGGAGATCGGCGTACTTGGAAGCGAGATATCTTACTTTTAGTCTTTCATACAAATTATGCTTCTAAATTTTCACGCGAACGGCGGCTTCATTTTGGAGACAAATATGTGAAAAAAGAAAATCTTATTTTGTGGCTTTCTTAGTGAGAGTAAAATTCTCAAATTTGAAATTACAGAATGTCAACCTCTCTCGAATTATCGAGCGTCAAACTCCCGACTTTTCCCAATACATTTAAACTGTGAATCAACAGAGGACTTCGCGCTTGTAGTTGCATCATGGGTAATCAGGGCAAGATTTCAAAGAAACAAAGAGGCAAAATATACTTTTTTCTTTGTTTTTCCGCCCTGAGCTTCATTTTCAAGAAGAAACTTTTACTGCAAGTAGAGAAACCTGTTTTCTACGTTTACTTGCGTTTTTGGGTCGATCGAGTGATTGCTGTGGGGATAGAAATTTTTTTACGGTTAAAATCGAAGAATTTGATCAAGTCTTAGCCGCTCAAACCCCAAAAATAACATCTCCGATATTTTGACAAGTAAGCTAATGCCTAACTCGATCGACCCAAAAACGCTAGTAAACGTAGATTACAGGTCTCTCTATTTGCAGTAAAAGTTTGTTCTTGAAAATGAAGCCCAGAGAGAAATGAAGAAAAAAGTATCTTTTGCCCCTTTGTTTCTTTAACATCTTGCCCTGATTACCCATGATGCAACTACAAGCGCGAACTCGTTTGCCTCCCAGCCACGATGGCTTCAGAAAACCGTGGAAGGGTCAATAAGCTAAAATATGTAAGCTTAAATTTCAAATCAGTCTATTATGACCAAGCTCAAGAAGAGCTTTTGGTAGACAGTTCGTGCAATTGATGATCCAGATATAACTGTATAGGCAAATCATTCATTCATTTTTGTAGCTGGTCTATATAAAGCCCTGTTCAAATGGTGCATGATAGTATGATAGTTGAGAGCGCACTCCCGTTTGACCACCAAAAATCACGCACTATCATCAACTATCATTCACTTTGAACTCAAGATTACATGTATAATTATTATAATTTTGCCCTGTGAGCTTTCAGTTTCTGATTAAGCTACAAATTTATCAGTTGTGAAAGAACATTGCACAAGTAACATTTGCTTCAAACATGAACCCAATTTGATAAATACTTTTCCTGAGATTGGTTTTGAAATTTTGCAATTGAATGATATCAGCTGATCTTTTGTTATTTTATGGCAGCTTAGAAAAAATAAATTTTATTAAGGAAAATCCTGCTTGAATATAACATCTAAGAAATTCTGTGCTTATTCAGTTTCTTTCAGCATCTCAAGTCAATTTTAAAAATTTTGTTTATATAGCATGACACCTTCTCAAAGTACTGACTCGTGCTAATGAGGCAAAATACAACCAATCTCAGCATGAAGATGCCTATCACATTCATCCTCTCAAGACAACCCTTTCTGAACTAGAGCTAACAATTAATGCACAAACAATTTGCTGGCACTGTCTCTGTTTTTTTAGTTATTCATAAATCTTTCTAAATACAGGTTTAACTTTGAATCCACTAACTCTCTGGAAATTCCAACTGAACTCTACAATTTCCACTAAAAAGCAGAGAAAACCCCAATTGTGTTACGTTACTTAACTTATAATAATCTTTCTTGGGGCAGATACTTTTTGGAACTGTATGGTACATTTCAATATCTGTATTAAAATTATGAACAAGGGATGGGGGGCACTTTCTAGGAATGGGCTATAGGGGATGTGTCCCTGGATGGGGTCGCACTCTCATGACTCGACTGAATATAATAGGGTTGCCTTTTGTTTGTTTCAGGATTTTTTTGGTCAGAAAATTGTTTGCTCAAAACAAAATTCCCCAAAAACTTTCACTTGCCCTTCGGGCAAATTTAGGATAAAATCCAATAGTCTGACAACAAAATCCACTAGCCCGGGGCTAGCGGACACCACCTTTTTTGTACCCTGTTTGCCCAAAAGTGACTAACATGGGGCTTATTATTGGCCACAAAATAGACCAGAAATAGACTATAATGGGGTAGCCCGAGGGTTCTGATATGCAAGCAATTACATTTTACAAATTGAACGTAAATGTTCTCTGGATGTGACACCACATGACGAATTATTTCCAAAATCTGTTCAGCATGTTCTTTTCTCCAGACTGGAACTGTTTCAAAAATTTGGTCAAGAGACTGAACTTTTGAAAGAGCTAAACACAGTCCATAAATGATTTCCATAGTTAAGCCTGAGCACATACTCAACGTTAAAAGAGGTCAAAGGCACCCTACTTTTGACCTTTTCAGGCTAATAACTTAAAAACTACACGGTGAAAGTTTTTGTTTTTGATATATTTTTGTGTAGCCGACAAAAGAAACATTTTTACAAATTTTGAAAAAATCTGTCAATAGGGTACAGAGCCACCTTAAATTTATGAAAAAATTAGGTAGCTTTAAATAAACCCTATTGACAGAATTTTTTGAAAAATTGTAAAAATGTTTCTTTTGTCGATTAGACAAAAATATGTCAAAAACAAAAACTTTCACGGCCCGTGTAGTTTTTGAGTCATTAGTCTGAAAAGGTCAAAAATAGGGTATCTTTGACCCCTTTTGACGTTGCCATGGCAATGAATTTTTACGTCATAGAGGTCTCAACCTTCACAAATGTGTACTAAAAGTTATTCTTCAGCATTACTGGTGTAGTTGTAATATAATGCACAAGATGGGAATGTCTAAACCTTTACGAGCCACCTTAATTGCAGGTACCTTTCTACGCAGTCTGTCACAGCGGCGAAATAAGCGATTTTAATCAGCAAAATTCGCCCTCGAATGTTTCCAAGAACTTCATGCTAGCCCACATATCCATATATGGATAAGACATTCCATATATGGATATATATAGATAAGACAATATGAGGAGTCTGCTCTATATGTGGGCTATTTTTTGCGACGCCATACTGAATTCTCATAGGTAGACCGCTGCTCAATGTGTTCATGGGAGCATTTATACGATTGCCACGCGAAAAAGCACGGAAATCTACGGATTTTTCCGATTGCTGTCGTTAAAAAAACATGGCGGCGTAAACAATTGCGAAATGCATAGCAACGCTATGCTAACTCAATTAGCATTGGTAATTAGTCCCTAGGGATTTTATATATAATAGATTGTTTTGTATCACTCCTTGTCGCTTCACTTGAGGCCTTGGGCTGTGTACTGCGCATCGAAGCGTTTTCCCACCCACCCCACCCCCGGTCGGATTGATCCGTCTCACCATTACCCCTTCGCCTGGCTTGGGCTTTCCCGGCCAGAGCGATTCTCCATACCTTATTACCATCTCATGAATAACAATACCTAGGGAGGAATATTACACTGTCATGCTGTGGTTTTGCTTTGGCTCCACGAGGGTCGGATATCAAAACAGCTTCTTCGTAGACTTTGAAGGGCTTAACAAAGCATTGGAATTAGGAAATAGCCAGGAGATATAAGGGATGATGTTATACCAAAGAAATATTCCCACTTTTCCCTACAATAATTTCGTTAGAACTGTGAAGCCAGGGATAGCTGTCAACGCGAGGTCATACAGTCAATCACATCACGGCTAAACTGACCAATCACGTTCAACGGACCAGACTTTATAACATCATCGACTGACAACTTTTCTTCACTTGACTCTGAAGATGACTTCCGCACAGGTTGTCAAAACGTCAGTCACCACCAACAGTTCTTCTCAGAACTACTCTCACCCGGACGATCACACTTTACGAACTACTGTTACTCCTGGGTTCAAACCATTTACTATATAACAAGAATAATAAAAATAAACCTTGTAACACAGCTGCTTTTGGTTACATAATTTATTTGCATCACTTAAATGCAATGGCTTTGATTAACACACTAATATAGTGACTGTCACACACAATTTTATCATGCTGAATTTTATGCCCATTGTTATTGTAATCTCTTGGACAACTGTCTGACAGTAATGCAATGTTATTGTAATCGGTGGTCATACTTTGTTAAAATACATTATTTTGCAATTCTAAATGTTTCAATTAAATTAAAAACACTTTCACTTCCATTGTTTGAGCAGAAGAATTATACGGGATTATGCAAAAATTTGTGAAGGACTTCTGGCAAAACTTCTCCCACAAGCTCTAATCATCAATATTATTTATTAGATGGATGTAGATATAATATCAGCTGTGACAATTTATTTCGAGCCGCCATTTTTTTGCCATCCATTGTTCTCTATTAGATTAATTAATCTAGTTCCTTAATAGTATAGACTGATGGTAAATAACTTACTTTAAATTTGGTGGCAAATAATAATCTAATTTATTTGTATGTATCATTTTGATTGTTTTATTTACTGCTGACATCATTTCACGTCGCGTCACAAGGTACATGGGATCTTTTTCAAAGGCACCCTGACTCTTGATTATAGTACGAAAGTTGCATGGATAATTTCGATATTTTTCCAAGCTTTCCACCATAAATATTTTGTAGTGCAAAACACACCATAGCACTACAAAGCTTTGCAAGCTGTGCTCAAAGTTGAAGACAGCTAGAACATCATTTTTAGTGTCATACATTAAGATATCAAACTCTTTGGGATTGATACAAAGTAGAGGAAACATGTCAGGCTTTTTGTGCCTTTGCTTTTGAATAAGGGCAAAGGACAGCAATGTCGCATACATTTGTCCAAGGTGAGTAGGGTTTGTAAAGATGGTGCTGGAAGATGCTGATTTTCCTTCCACAGGCAATTTTCCACCCGGAGAGTCTGCAAAACAGCAATATTTAACAGAGTCACTAGTGTTATTACACCTGTTTCAAAAAACACGTATTATGGTACAATATGACAATTGGCTTGAATTTTTTATCTATTTTTGCGCACTCACTAAGCACTCCTGGTCAAATCAGGGGGCTTTAAAGTACATATCACCCCCAAAACCGGAAGTGATTCTATAATCACGTGATCTTGAGTCTATGTGCAACCCATGTATGATAATGGATACTTTAAAGTTGGTAGGTGCTCCCACAAGTCACCTTAAAGTATAGACACAACACACAAAAAAAGATGCTTGATTTGGGCGACATTCAGTCAAAATCAATATTCATTGAGAATGATTTCGGCTATTATGATCCTACCATTTTTTTGACAATCACCCGTGTCCACGTCCATGTCCTCATTGTCTACCACGTCCTCATTGTCTACCATAATGTCTTCCTTAGTCATAGTCACAGACACTTGAAATTAAGTATAAAAAAAATGATCAACAATGAAATTAACAATGGTGTGCCACCAGAAAGCATTGTATAACTAGAACATATTATCTGAGCTAATGACTGCACTCGACGTGTCACTGCAGAGACAATAAAAAATGCATCACTTTAGCTATCAGAAAGAAATTTTATATTCTCAAATCAGTCGAGTTTCTATTTATACAGTACTGTACATGCTATGTCCACGGAATAAGATACGGTATCGACATTATCCGAAGTTCACAATCACTTTTAAGGGGGGACTAGCACAAAAAAAGTTCCAAAATTAAATTAAAACTTCGCTCAAATAATCTTGAAAGAACTGGTAATCACTGGTTGAAGTTTTTCCTCGATCAGTTCAAACGCAAAGTATTGTATTATCTTTAGTTAGGTCAATGACATCATTTACTCTACGTCTTACATCGCTTCATACATTCCTTTGCAATTAAAGTCCTGATTTATTCTATTTCTATGGAGCCACAAATTTATGTCAGTACATTTTCATGTCTTATTTGTACATAGAATTGATTTTCGTGCTAGTCCCCCTTTAACAACTGGGGAACTTCCAGTACATTGACATCAAATTCTGTTATTCTCATGTTTTTATCCAGGAAGCCAATCTCCACACATGGATCTTTGTTTCAACATTACAGCCATTTGCAGCTGTTACATGGCTGACAAACGGCTACGATTGGCTCGGCAGACACATTCCCCTGTGCATGATGAACCAACAAATTGTTTTCAATTGGCACTGTAGGTCATACATGTACCTGGAAGATCGAGTGGTACAACTAGCATGTCCAGAATTCCATAGAACCCATCTGGATAGCCTGCAATCAATGAAATGGCCATTATAAATTTTGCAGGGAGATTGAAAATGATGCTCACTCGCAAGTCACATTCTACCAGTTCTACAGCGAATACAAAGGCCAAACCTAATTCAATTGGGTTTGTCTGCAAATCGTTTTAGAGCGACTGCTGATTCAGACGGCGAACTTAATATGTCAAACTTAAAGTGCCTATGAAATGAAAAAACAAAATATTAAAAAATAAGCTTATTTAAAAGGCCTTTCAAAACGAAGAAGGATAGTGCTTTTCTTTTTTTGATATCTTTTTCCCTTCCAGAGATATTCAAGTTTGTTCTATTATGCAAATTAGGTACTGATGACGTCACTAGGTGTGAAGTATAAGGCTCAATACACAAAATCAAGCATATCTCTGGTAATAATTGGAAAATCTACCTTGAACTTGGCAGGCTTGTTGCACCCAAAAAAGTACACCAGTCGGTGTATATTTTGATGTTGCTATGGCAACATACTCGGTTCCAGATCTCTATTATGCAGAAATAATAAATACTGTTTGATCTTCAATAAACATTGTCTGCTTTTTTAAGTTTGATTAGGAGACCTAGTGTAATGTAATAGTTATATTTTTTTAAATAGAGCCAAGTATTTTGCCCTGTAAGGTGAAAAAAGGTTAAATTTGAATTAAAGAGGAAGGAGACTGGAACCAAGACTATTGCCATGGCAACATCAACTTATGCATCATCTGGTGTCTTTAATGGGGTTAAATGTGCATGCCAAGTTTCCATTGCATTGCTTCATTCTTTCCAGAGATATGCTTGATTTTGTGTTTTGACTCTCAAAAACACATCAGTGCCTAATTTGCATAATAGAAGAAACTTGAATATCTTTGCGAGGAAAGAAGATATCAGAGAAAGAAAAACACCACCCTTTTTCTTTTTGAAAGGCCTTTTAAATAAGCTAATTTTTTAATAGCTTGATTTTTCAGTTCATAGGCACTTTAATTTCCTTTCAAGCAATTTCAGAAGAAGTTCTATGAATATGTTAAACTTGTAAATCATAAACTTGTAAATAATAAACTTGTAAATAAATAAATAAATTAATATAATTTGGTTCGGCACATGACAAGAGCAGCGTATGAATAAGTTGCCGCTCCAGTGTCACATAATGCAGCAAGCCCTGTCGAACTTAATTAACTAAACTGTCGCACTAAACTGATTCAGATGCCACTCTTTTGCCGTACTTAATTCGTCAATTAGGTTCAGCACATGAAAAGAGCGGCGTATGGATCGGGCCTAAAGTGCATAATTTCTGATCAAATTCCCGACTCTGAGGCACTTGTTTTTACGATCAAATCCCCACCGCTTGCCTGAATACCCCCTCATGGGACTTACATTGATAGGTGCATACATACCTATTGCAAGACGATCACAAACATCATTTGTACGGCACTCTCCTGCTGAAAGTGGCTCCAGGATTTCCTTAGCCACAAACTTATTAAAATCTTTTTCTTTCACATTTGTCATGCCTTTTAGCTTCTCTAAGACATCATCACCCTTGAGAAGAAACTCCTTTAGTTTAAGAAAGGCGTGTTTCTCTGCTTCATTAGTCGGTTCTTGCAGTTCCAGTAACTCTTTCGCACGTGGGAAGACATCTTCCCAAAAAGGAACAGATACCTGAGAGAGATAAAGTCAAGAAATGTTGAAAAACCATTTGGTTCAGAGTTGTTGATGAACCTTTTATGCAGGTATCAATGTAAAGACGGAGAGGGGGGTTGGGCAAAGGTGGGGCATATTTTTGGAGACTCATCAAGATTGCTAGATTTCAATCAATATCAATCTATAAATAGTCATTGATAGATATCGATTGATCGATTAGTTTTTCGATCATTGAAAATCAACGATTGCATAGGCCGGGAATTATTTATGCTTTAAATTAAGGTTACATGTAAGCCTGTACAAGATACCAAATAAAAAAGAAAAAAGTCTGTCTGTCTAAGGGCCTGTTCACATGGATGCCTGGGGCACCCCGGCTTGGTGGGGTTCCCAGCGTCTCCATATATTCATTGTTGTTTATCTGGTTGCGTTCACATGCGTGGTGGGGCACCCCACTCAGCCGGGCAACCCGTCTCCTTGGGGCGGGTTGCCCGCCAGAGTGGGGTAGATTTTTTCCATATGAACACTATACCCCGGGGTACCGGGGTGAGGTTCATACGGGCATTCGACAATTTAGCCCGCCAAAAACAAGCGGGAAAACAAAATGGCATCCACTCATTATCAACCTGGTGAGCTTTTCCGCAAACAACGCCTCCAAAATATACTTGACAGCTCAAATTTGGGGCAAAATAGTCAGGATATTGATGCTTTAAGCGAGACCGCAGCATCTCAGCCCGATCAGGCCTTGATTTCATTGGAATTGGATGCCCCAAGGCAAAATACGAATACGAACTCGAAGGGAAAGCGAAAACCTTCAGATGGTCTTCAGCACAAATCTACAAAGGCGAAGGTGGCTAAAAGGAGTCCTGAAAACCGAAGAAAGGTTATGGTTTGGTCCCCAGATCGGATAGAGCTGCTGCTCGCGTATTCAAAGGAATACAAATCCTCGTGCGAGTTTTATGGTAGAGATTTTGAGCAAGATCTGGCGGCCATGTACACAGAGATTCGCAAATGCTTGGCAAAAGATTACCCGGAGGAATTCGGGCCACAAGTCACTACTGAGCCTAGTATGCCCATCAAAGACATGGACAGTTCAGAATACCAGGCATTCAAGAAGACTCTCGATAAGGAACAGGAGCTTATCAAGAAAGGCTATAACCACGCAATGACTTCAAACGCACCCTACCCCAGGTCCCCGGGGTCATCAAACGCATATGAAACAAACATTTTATCGACCCGGCTACCTGAGGTACCCCAGGCACCCGGGGTACCCCACTCTCATGTGAACAGGCCCTAAATGAACATAATGTTGCGACAGAATGTCGGAACATTGACTCGTTACTCATTACACAGGGTCCCCTATACTTTTTTCGTGAAGGGTGATTGGGCTATTTACATGTATTTTTCAGCGAAACGTGATTTAAATTAAGGGTTTTACACTGATTTATAGTGATTAGGGGTAAGCACTGACTCCAATTGGTTAGCTTTATTGTATTGTTATGGTACACAGTATAACTAGTGAATTTTTGGCGATCAAACTCGATTTGCCTGAGTTAAAAGCAATTTTCGTAAGCCTCCCGACTGATAAAAATTGCAATTATTTTTTATATGCCAAGATGAAATTTTTTCTAACAACCTCAAACAAGCCATAAACAGTTAAAGTTTACTCCCAGAAACTTTCAGGAAAATCTGTGCCGTAGATTTTCTAAACGAGCAACTTCTTCATTTTGCCCTCGAAAACTGTTGTGTCTTGTACTGTATTTGTCTGAAATGCCTGGTAAATATGTCACTTATACTGAGCCAACACTCGCCATTTATGAGACTGATATTACTAAAAACTTGTGTGTAAAAGTCGAAAAAATCGAAAATTTACATCAACTTTATGGAAACGAAAAACAAGCTACAAAAAATTTGTCAATTTGTTTTGCATTATTTTCAAGCAAGAGCTAGACCGAGATATCTCAGAGGTTTGTGCCAAGTTTCAGCGTGTTTCTATCGTACGGTTTGGAGAATTTCAAATGTAAAGTCAGGTACCTTTGCTTTCCAAGTTTCCGTCGGCTTGTAAACCTACCGGCGTCTACTAAATTATTCTGTATTGTTCCGATTAAAGTTGTTATTTTTAAATTCCGCACGATTTTCAGCCACTTGGGAATAACACGTACAAAAGCCAGGGACCGTGTAGCAGGGGGGGGGGCTGGGGGGGCTGGGGGGGCGGAAGCCCCCCCCAATAATTTTGAAAAAAAAATAAAAAAATAAAAAAATTATCGTTTTGACAGCGCACATAGATAAAAACCTCCGCCAGCACATGTGGACATACTATATGGCGGCTGTTCGTATCTGAGTTCGTAGGGCATGGTTGATAGGTTTTGTCTGTCATAGATATCGTTACTTACTTAAAACAAAAACCAAAAAAACTCTTCTGGGGGTATGTTCAGGTAAATATTTTTCCAGAGACAATATTTAATCGAACAACATGCGGTATACATGTCGGCGCAACGGCATGCTTGAGCCATTTCCATCAAAAACCCCCAAAACAATCTGAAACAAACGATATGTGGTTGCAGCAATCACGCAGGGTTACAAGCAATCAAGAGACTCATATGATTAACAGCAAAATGGATGTGGTGGAGAGCCGGAGCGCAAGAAAAAGGAAAAGATTTTCCAAGACTTCGTATTTTTTTTATTTTCAGAAGACAAGCCCATTGTTAGGTTAGTCGCAGGTAACAATATTTAAATACACCGTCACGGAGACTGCAGATATTCTGAAAGCGGTAACGAACGTTGCTGATCACGAGAGACACGTGATTCGACGTGATAAATGAGGAAATGGTTATTTGTAAGTTACCGGTGAAAGGACATTCTCGATGGCAAGAAGGGTGATATAGTTATGAGCGAACAATATTGCAAACCAAGAAGACAAGCACAGATGAGATTTGGCAAAATCTGGTCAAAATTTTCAAAAATTCAATTTTTGGCTCGTTTGTTAGAGAAAGCATTTAAGTTTAATCTGTTGAAAACAAAATTACAAAATGTTAAAAACAACGCGAGATATGTTGGAAAGAGTGTTTTAAGAGAACTAGAAAGGAAGAGTGAAAGGTGTCATAATCCTAGTTAGGGATCAGCAGCCTGTTGACAATTTTGCGCGCAAAGCTTCACCTGAATCTCGAATTGCTGAGGAAATATTGTACCACATTGAAGTCACTACATTTTATTCCCCTTATTTTGCTTTTATTTTTCCTTCTGATTCGAATAGCCGATTATTTCTGCTTTTCAAGCTCCTGTTTTTCGACATAAGTAAATTTGCCGTAATGTTGCGAAATCACGAGTGAAAAGACTTTTCTGTCGCTCGACCTCTCGAGGGATTTCTATATGGCATTTTATTGGCCGGCGGCATGACCGCATTGACACGCGCTTAAATGAGGTGCGAAAACTGTGAATTTCTTTGGAGGCGAAAAACTCAAGGTTTGTTTTTACGCGAGTTACCTCTGTTTAAGCGAATTAATAGGGTATGTAGATTTGTCAGATTTTGATGAAACTTGGCCAAAATAGTCGTCAGATATAAACGCACCAAAGTGTGTGAGGCTTTAATAAAATTCGAAATATTTTTCTTGTGACGTTCCGGCGCGTGACAACAACCAAAATATTTCCTATTGTCCAACTTTAAAGTAGATTTTCTCAGGAACCAATCGGAAAAGCCAAAAAGCCTCACACACTTTGTTAGCCTATTACCTCCTGATTGACACAGTCCAGTTTGTTTGGATATTCGCTGTAACGCGAAGGCTGGTAATTCAGTAAAGCAAATACGGTCAGATTTGCGTTTAAAGGCTTGCGCGTGCCTACCGTAATGAAAACGGCTAAAAAGATTGTTATTTTCAAAATCTATGTTCTACTAGCTTTACAGTGATATATAGTTTTCTGGGATTTCGTTAAAAGTAGCGCGCGTAGAACGACTTTCCCGGAAGACACCCTATTTTGTTGACAGTAACCTTAACGATGTGGCGATTGAAGTTGCCTAGCGAAACTAAATCCGTGAACGCAACTTCGGTAAATTTACCGATACAGATTTGTAAGAAATCATAATTCTTGGCATTTCCCTTTGTTTAGCCGTCCCGAGAGCATTTATTTTAAAATTTTTCCGGGGGAGCATGTCCCCAGACCCCCCTAGAAAGCTTGCGCCTATGGCGCACGCAACAAATGCCTACAGCTATTGATTTAGCCCCCCCCCCAATCGAAAATATGCCCCGCGGTCCCTGAAAGCATAGCCATTCTTCCCAATCAGAATCCGTGCACAGGGATGGCGGAGTGTAATTTGAAGTGGGGGGGGGGGCTAGCAAAATAGATTTTTAAGGTGAAGTTTACAGAAGCGAGCGCCGAAGGCGCGAGCCTCTAGAGGGGTCTGGGGGCATGCTCCCCCAGAAAATTTTGAAATCTAGAGTCTCGGAAATGCTATTTTTAGCATTCTCCATGCGATATTCGTCAAAAAACAAATCTGAATCAAGTATAAAATCATATGTATTTTCCGTTCTCACATCCGATATTGCCGAGATTTTTTAACTTGATGAAAGCTCGACGTGTGCAGCCTTCTGGTAAAATATTAAAAATCAGTGTTTTAAAATAACTTGTGTTTACATTACGACGCAAAATTATTAATGGAATATGAAAAATTCAACATTACAACAATTTGCAAAGTTTCGAGAAACTGTGAAGGGCTAACGAAAAATCCAAGAAAAAGGAATATAGCAGCTCTAATAAGGTTCTGCCTGACTCGTCCCAAGTCGTATGTCTCTCGTTTTGAGCCAAGGTTAGTTCATTGGTTGAAGTCATTTGCACCAGCTCAAGTCAGCAGTGTCAAATTTGCCGAAGTTCATTTGAAGGTTTTATTTTAAATTACTCAGGGGCCATCATGTAATGCGTAGAAATCGGCTCGCGCAAATTTCCAGAAATAGACAGTGATAGATACTGCGGATTATTCGGTTTACGACTGTATTTTTGTACGTAATTTATTTATTGCATTTAATGCTATAATAAGTTAGTTTTGTTTTTGTTTTATTATGTTGTCATTTTTGATTTTTGGGTTAAAAGTGGGGGGGCTAAAGCCCCCCCAGCCCCCCCGGCTCCGCCGTCCCTGGTGCAGAATGCAGAACTAGCACCTTTATTCACAACACATTGCTTTTTACTCAGGCAAATCGAGTTTGATCGCCAAAAATTTATAAATTTATACTATTTAAAGATTATTCTGTCAATGTCTCAAAAATCTAAGAAATCGCTCTACGTCTTCTTCTTAAAAACGGCGCTTAAAAAAAGATACCGCGGGTTTCGCCCATAACGAGTTCCGCCCATGAAGCGTTTCGGCCAGAAGGAGAAGCGTTTCGCCCAGAACGAACAGGCTGCTTGCAAGTTATGCAATGGTCGATGGAAGACATTTTTTTTGGACGAAAGGATCCGACGAGACAACACAACTGAAGTCAACATTTGACTTCACTGTGAAAACAATAGAGTGAGCCAACTTCGCACCTCTCTGAGTAAACTTCAGTTTTCTTTTCAAATTCTATTGACTAGTGAAAAGGTGAGATTTTTTTGCACGACGCTAATTTCCTTTTAGTTAGAGCTCGCATACCGAGCGCTTTAATTTGTCCGCGGAGTAAGAGAAATTAACGCTATTCCAAGGTCCATTAGCTCCAAATCGAGAAAAACGATGTGGGCGCCCGTGTGGGCGAAACTCGTTATGGGCGACTCTGAGCCAAATAAATACCCACGGGCCACCTTAATCGTTACTCAAGTTCAAGTTCAAGTTCAACAAACATGTTTACTTACTGTTGCATCATGTTGTACATGAAGCTCTCCCCTTATAGATGCTTCACTAAAAGGGACTTGCTTTACGTTCACAACAGTAGGAAGGTTCAAAAAGTGCCCAATCACTTGTAATTTAGCTACTTCGTACGCCATTGTATCAATCTCGTTCCCAGAGCTTCGTTTCCCTTGACCAGCGGTCGGAAAACGAGAGCTCTGGGAGCAACCATTTCAGGCATGCGCCATAGCATGCCATGGATGCAGTCTGAGACTGCGTAGTGAACCGGATAACCAGAATCCGGTTATTTTCTATTGTTATTTCAAAACGGATGCTCCCAGAGCTCTCGTTTTCCGACCGCTGGTCAAGGGAAACGAAGCTCTGGGAACGAGATTGCCATTGTATAAAAATGTCTGTGCATGCGCTACAAAAATTATCACGTGTCTGATTTCCGACGATGTGATTGGCTCGCGGGTCGAAATTCCCTCGAGCAATGACAGCCTCTCGGTTTTCTGGACTTTTCTAGAAATCGAGAATTTTTTTAGCTTCGATTTCAAGTGGAACGTATTCTCTGCCTAATTTTGCGTTATGTTACAGCTTATCAGATCCATTCTAGCTTTAAAACCGGCAGAAATCGGCGTTGCTACGTGATGTTTTCGCCTGAAATGGCTGCGAAAAAGGTGAGAAATTTTCACATTTTTCAATAGTGCAAACTTCGTGCCACTCGGTACAAAAAGAGACTATAAGGGATTGAAAGCGGAATCCTTGGGCTTTTTACAGACATATGAATTAGCTTGTACCGAGTGGCAGGGAATGAGCATTGTTGTGTTAAATGTTGACCCTTTTTGTACTATTTTTATCGCGTTTTGAGTGCACGCGGTCAGGACATGGACGATTTGATCGAGTAATATCCAAGGAAATTATTTGTTGCACTATACAGGCAATGAACGTACGATCGAGCATGTTTTATGAGGCTGAATAAATAAGTCATATAATTAAATTATACTAGTCACAAATGATCGTGCCGTGTATCATTATTGTTCGTACCTGCTCTTAGCTTAAAACCGCGCGGTTAATAATTAACTATTTGGATGGTGGGATCAGTTCGGGAAGTTCATCTCGGCACATCGTCGGAAACCCAGGGCTTCTAGGGGGGAGGGGGATGGGTTGGAAACTGGGAGGGAACAAAATGAGTAAATGGAGGGGGGAGGGTGAGGGGAAGGAAAGGTGGAGAGGAACGAAAAGGGTAAGGGGAAGCCTTGGTAGGCTTCTCTACACAGAGCATTCTCAATCGAAGAGCAAACACCATTAGCGAGGTGTGAAACAGAAGCACTCTTATTACAAGAGAGACTGGCAAGGTTCAATTGTACAAAATACGTCTACTGACCGAACCGGCCAATACAGAGCGACCCTCTTTTGAGCAGTTCTGTAGCAGCTATCGTAAGGTCTTCTGTGATTGGCTAACCGTGACCAAGGGGTAGCGAGAGTAGCAAACCAATCGAATTGCTAAAGTGCCGTCACGTGGTCTTCTTGCCCGTCCTCACGCGTCACTGAATCGAGAGTCGTTCACCGCCATTCGTAGTCGACTAAGTGCTTGCTCTTTGATTGTCAATTGGGCTTGTTAACTTTGTTCGGAGATTGTGGATATATATATTTGTCTCACGGCAGATATTTCGGCAAGGAGTGTTCAAGCCAGATTGCAGGCAGGTGGAAGAACAGATACAAGGTGAGAATTATGAAGCTTATCTTTGAAAACACTACTTTGCCAAGATAGTAAGATTTAGTGAGTGACTAAATTGCAGACTAAACTTACTGAAGATTGGCGGCGCGTTGTTGTTGTTAAATAAGAAGTATAGTACGTGTAATGCTCCCTACTGCTGTATATTAGCTTTGCCCTGAGTAAATAAATCAGCTCTGTAGACGGATTATCTTCAGTCAAAATGGCGTAACAACAAACTAGTCGAGCATGTTTCTTTGTCATCAGTGGAATACACATAAACAAGCGCGAAGGTTGATCTTCTAGTACGATCTCAAACAAGCTAGGCTAGCTAATAAGAGATTTGTTACACGACTGAAACGATGTACTGTAAATGCTTTTGGCAAAGGTACAGACATTAAAGCAAAAACGTTAATTATATATAAATCTTTGAAATCCGGAAATATTGGGTGGCGTAAACCCGGTCCAATAATTCATTGGACCAGCAATGGAGCAGTCTGAATGGTTGAATTTAGTTAACACTAACTGACTATTCTGCGGGGGATGTTGCTAGTATTTTTCACAGATGGAAATGCAAACATAATAGGGGGTTGTGTTGGGGAACTGAAGGCCAAAAATGAGTATTTTTTTATTTACAGTTTAGACCATGTACAATAATGTTTTCCACTTTTTTTCTGGCATATCTTTCGTTTTCCCGCCTAAAAAAAATGTTTTTGTCCCAATTATCAGCATTGCGGCTCAGATTGGACGAGTCAGCGGTCATTTTTGCAGGTTATGACGTATGATATGGGGAAGACACGCGAGAGCGCCCCACACAGCAGCAGTGTTTTGACTGATGTTTGTCTTGAACATTGAGTCCGGCAAGAAGCATTTTCGACATTCAAGATATACAGATGCCTTTACAGAGATCTTTGGGCCCGTAATATCTTTACTGGAATCTTTTAACTCACATAGGAAAGCGTAAGTTACAATGTTTTTGTACCATCGATATCTTAAAGCGACCGTTCGAGCGTTCGCACAAAATATTTGTTCCTTGAAGGTTTATTTTCCATCTGTTTGACTTAAGATTACTTGATTCCTAGTCCTATTATTGTGTTGGTCAATATGATATTTATTTGGGCCTTTTTTCTGCTTTTCTCAATGAAGGAAACGAATTCAAATAACTTTTGACAGCCGATGTACAAGTCTCGATATAGTTGATATGTCTTGAGCTAAAATAAACATGCGTTTACAAGTACTGTTCTGCTGTGTCTATTCATTTGTGTGTATTTATATTTATTTATTGTCAGTTCAAAAGTTAATGTTTCTATATTCAGCTGTATATTGCTTAAATATAAGCATGTAATCTAGAGTAAACAAATTGGGCGCTTCATTCGACGGAAATGACATGACTGCAACATGTTGCAAAACAAGCTCGTTTTACAGTGAACGTCACGTTCCTTTCGCAACTGGTAATGTCTTTTCGCAACTTTTTCTTATCTATGTGGCAGAAATTTGGCTGCCTTGCGTCACCTTTTTGGTATAAATAAAGTTAGCCATCTTACTCAACAATCACTGTTCACTTGATGTGCTTTGATATCGATCGCTTCCTCTGTTAGCCAGAATGTAGGTTGTGTCGCCCCATCGCCTTGTCGCCCCGAGTTGTGTCGCCCCAACCTAAGTTGCGTCGCCCCAACACCGAAGTTGTGTCGCCCCAACATAAAAGTTGTGTCGCCCCATCGAAGTAAAGATCAAAATTATGTTGCCCCATCGAAGTAAAGTATTAACTTTTGATGACTCGCTTGCCGTTCTTTCAAAATGCAACTGTGTACTGCGAAGGCGATAAATCTACTTCGAACATTTCGCTCATTTCGGCTTACTTCAGGAGTTCATTTTAAATGTTTGATGTAAGCCATGTTGAAAATGAAGTCATGTAACATTAACTAACCTTTTATTCTTGGTTTTATATCAAAAGGTGCTTTAGTAGAGGAAAGGGCAATCAAAGAACTTCACAAACAAGCGGAAAGTTGGTGTGTCAAGATCGACCTCGAACGATGCAATAACGATGTAATAAAGATCAATAAACGTAGCCTCGTTTACGCGCTGAGGAGGCTTGGGTACTGTTAAGTTGCAAACTCTCAGGAGCTTTGTGTTTCCGCTGACCTTCGGGCAAAGTCGAAAGATATTTGAAATTTGGGGAATGGAGTAAACTTGACTTTTTATGAAGCGTGTCGTACTTCGAGTTTGTCGATCAATGTTAAGAACTTCAAAACGTTTACTTCGTAAGCTAAGCAACGTGTTAAAAAAAGTCGTTTGAACTTAAAATCGATCAAGAATCTTGCAGAGTTGGACTTGGTAAGACTTTCTAGTTTATCGATCGACTCAGTGATAATAATTTACAAACTTATACTTCGCTGAAGTTATATATTACATGAGAATCTTACAAAGTTTTACTACAGACGTTTACTTAAAGCAACAACTTTAATGTTGGGGCGACACAACTTTAATGTTGGGGCGACACAACCTCGATGTTGGGGCGACGCAACCTAGGATGGGGCGACACGACTCGGGGCGACAAGGCGATGGGGCGAAACAACCTGACACCGTTAGCCATAATGGTGTATTGTTGTGCTGTTGGATGTTCAAATGATTCTCGATTTGTCAGTAAGGGGCAGGGAATAAGTTTCCATCGTTTCCCCACAGAAGATTCTCTCTTAATAGAGTGGCTAGCAAAAATATCCCGTGTTGGCCTTGAGGTTACAAAAGATACTCGATTGTGCTCCGATCACTTTGAGTCTGACTGCTTTGAACGTGATCTAAGAGCAGAACTACTTGGGTCGAAAGGAAAACGTACGTTGAAGCCGGATGCTGTTCCAACCATTTTTGACCATCGACCAAGGAAGAAGCCTCGATTATCAACTGAAAAGCGTCTTCAGGAAAAAGCAAAAAGAGAGGTAAGAATTATAAAATTTTAGCCACATGCAAATCGATACTTTTAGTATTAAAGGAAGGAAAACTCACGCAACTGCTGAACACTTAGCCACGGAATTGTTTGTTTCGGTTTGCAGTATATTGCCTCTACAACCCATCATGTTTCTCCTGTGGATGTTGCGGGACCCAGTACCGAATGTAACTCAGCAGTTGCCTCTATACCTGTAGAACCTAGTACTTCTAGTGAACATGACCCCGAAGGTGGCTGCCTAAATTCCCTGGGTATAGATCACAATGAAGCTCCATTTGAATTGCCATTGGAGGAACTCCAAATGCAAGAAAAAGAAGCGAGCATACCTAGAAATACCAGTGATTTTGGCTGTCAAGTGAACACTCGAGGAGCACAACTTATGATGAAATCATTCCAGACCCAAACATATAAGTCGTCATTTGAGGTGATTCTCTGTGACCAGAGCACTCAAACCGATGAAAATGAAGAGATTGTGATTTCTAGATCTCCCGCAGAAGAAAACCCTTCCCATGAAGAAATCACCAAAGAAAGTGCTTCACCCAGTAAAGATCCATCTTACGTACCATCAAAACATGAACTGTCAGATGACTCCAACAATTCGGAGCCTGAAGAAGATTCAAAACCAGTAAACCCACAAAATGTTGTAAAATACCTCGTGTTCAAAGAACAATTGGATAAGCTTTTGAAGAGATGCCCTGAATGTGGTGCAGCTGTAAGAAAAAAGCATACATCTACCCAGGGTACTATGTTGCTTGCTACACTCAAGTGCATCAATGGCCATGCCCACACTTGGAACAGCCAGCCCGTGATAAAAGGGATGGCTGCTGGAAATCTTTTGATGTCCTCTGCCATTCTTCTAAGTGGGGCTACCTTCACTAAAATAGCTACATTGGCTGAAATTTTGGGATTATGTTTTTTCAGTGAGAAAACATTTTGTTCCATTCAAGACTCGTATTTATTCCCAGTAATTAATGAAGTTTGGGAACAAGAACAAGACACTGTATTCAATGATCTTGAGGGCAAGGATTTGTGGCTTTCTGGGGATGGTCGTTGCGATAGCCCGGGGCACAGTGCAAAATATGGTACCTACACCATGATTGACCAAACACTGACAAGATAGTTGACTTTAAGGTAGTTCAGGTTAGTGAGGTGACCAGCAGCAATACTATGGAAAGAGAAGGATTTGCAAGGTGCATGTCTTGGATTCTGCATATTTATCAGATGTAAATAATAATTACCAACGTGGTACATGTATTTAATGTTGTGGAATAGGTTACTCATTTTAAAAATGTTTAGTGAGAATTTTGAAATTTTGTGTGAAAGTTTTGTACTACTTCTTGTTACCTGTCTTATAATACAGGCAGAGAAATTTCTCAACGCTGATTGGTTAAAACGAGCTGTATTTATTTCAAATACTTGCCATAGTTGGGAGAGAGTATAAATATAGTATATTGCTAATTGTAACGTCTTGATCTGAAACTGTAATTTCTGAAATTTGGTAAATAAATAATTTTTGTGTGTGTAAAGTGTGTATGTGTGTATGGAAAAATTAAGAGTGTATTCGGTTCTTGTTTATTCTCCACTTCAACCTTTGTGGCATTAGGGTTTTTGGAGGGCTAATTAATCTGTTACACCAAAAACCAAGACTTTTCTCTAAGATTAAAAATTTTACTGACTTATGGGGACTCAACTTGTGTATTTTTTATACCAACTTATGGGGACTTTCTAAATGACCCCAGTTATATGGTCTAGAAGCCAAAAAAAGCCTATTTCAGGGGACTTTTTTCTGGGGACCCAAAAATGTCCCCACTAACTGAACAGACCCCACAGTGCTGGTGTGTTTCCATATCGATGTCCCCGCTAGTAGGCTGGGGTGAACGCATACATACATACATGACCCCCTCACTTCTTGTTTCAGAGACAACATTCTAGATCTTATCTCCTAGTGTGATGGGTTTTAATGGGCCACAGAAGGCTCTTTGGGATATGATCATAGCCTCAGACTTCCCAGCATGTATAGTTAGTTTGTTGTTTCTGCACCAGAGTGAAATCTCTGAGAGGGCTTGATTTAAACCATCAACTACGTCATCAACATTGTTACCGATGAAATGTAGTGTCGTGTCATCAGCATATAGATCCAAGTTTCCTTC
>Ga0126342_10000194_pt1 | contig 52081 bp, 49 predicted proteins | sample Cyp1metagenome_FD_92528 | JGI IMG/M metagenome (GOLD analysis project Ga0126342, IMG submission 92528) | Coral microbial communities from Lord Howe Island, Old Settlement Bay, Australia - Cyphastrea 1 metagenome | ecosystem: Host-associated > Invertebrates > Cnidaria > Coral ...
AAGGGCGCCATCACATCCACAAGCATGTTCATGATACTCTGGCACTACCATTTTGTAGCTGGTTCATGCTGGTTCAAGACATATTTTGTAAGAATCTCGAGTGCCAAGCTACATGGGTTTGTTAGAGGGAATTGTGGTGGCTGCCTTTGCAATAGGCTTGGCAATGGGGATCATACTTAGAAAATGTGTGGTGGAGATGATCGCAAAATTTTCAAAGCCTCCAAAATTTTGAAACCAGCCCCGGTCCAGAAAAATAACGCGATGACCACTACTTCGGTCTAGTCTATCTGACTACTTCTGTTGGACGATACTTTATGAAACCCGATTGCCAGATGCACAAGATGCAAAAATGTGAGATATGCAAGGATTACTTGAGAGATTTTAACAAGAAATTTCATTCAGAGTAAACTGTCTACAAATTGGTCGCCCAAAAAAGACCAGGGTGCGACCATAGGGTTGCCTTGTGTCTTACAAAATGGTTCTCCCATTTTCCGCAGTTTTTTTGGACACTATGTTAACCCAAAATACTTGATATTGGTGGGCAGGTGGGGTACCCTGGTGCCACCATTTTGTAGGCAGTAACCCCCATGGGTGCTACCATTTTGTAGGTGTCCCCATACCATTTTGTAGGGGAATAGGCTGGGCACCCTATAGAATGGAGCTCTCATCGTCTCAGGGCGAATTTCAAGGGGGATATATATATATATATTTAATAATTTATTGTTTTTTTTATTTATTAGTATTAATTATTTATATTTTTTAGATTCGAAATATATTTTATATTATAATAATATATATTATTTAATATTTTAATGTTTAAAAATAAATCGGAAATAAAATATATTATTTTCTTATATATTTAAATATATATATATATTAATTTCTAAAAATATTCCGAATATAATATATATTTTATCATTATATTTATATTTATATCGTATTATTTATTTATTATGTTTTTAAAAATTACATATTTGTTATTTTAAAAATTATATATTAAATTTCCGGAATTATAAAATTTTAATTTCCACCCAAAAATAATTCCCAAATCATATTCTATAAAACGACTCTCGAAAACTCCTCCCGATAATTTTTATTAAAATCTACTCCCCAAAATTATTTCCAAAATTACCCCAAAAAAATTATACCCCACAATAATAATTTATTATTTAAAATTATTTCTCAAAATAATATATTTTATTGTATTTTTTTCTAATATGGATCCCAAAAAATATTTAATAATACGCCCCAATTATTTTGCCAAAAATAATTTACCAAAATTATGTTTTAAAATTATTTTTTTAAAAAATAAATATAAATTTATTTTTCAAAATTATTCCTTTTTTTAAAAATTAATTTCCAAATCTATTCCAATAAATTATTCCCAAATCATTCCCCAAAATTATTATCAAAATTAACTCCGAACAGCTTCCCAAAATTACTACACCTGCCCCTACAAATTATTTCCAAAACCTGGTTCTCAAAATTATTTTCTTCAAAATAATTATTTATCAATATTGTTATAAAATCGCAAAATTAGTACCCCTAATTATTTTCCAAATTGTTAAAATTATTTTTCAAAATTACTATCAAATACCACGTTCCAAAAAAATCAAAGCTATTCCCCACAGCTGCCCCAAAGCTAGTCCGGAAAGGCATCCAAAGCTGCTTCCCGGGCGGTATTGCTCCTCAAAATTACTTCCCGGTATTACTGCCCCAAAATTATTTTTCAAAATTATTATTCCAAAACTACAATTTTATAAATTAATTTATAAAAATAATAATTTCCCAAAATTATTCTATAAAATAATTCCCAATAAAAAATACCAAAAACTACTCTCCAATATTATCTATAAAATTACCCCCAAAAATTATTTCCAAAACTATTATTCTTCAAAACAATTGTTATAATAATAGCCAAAATTTCTACTCCCCCAAATCAATTCCCCAAAATTATTTTCCAAAATTATATCCCAAAATATTTCTATAAAGTAAATACCCCAAAGCGACTATATTTCAAACCTATTCCCCAAAGTAGCACCCCGAAGCTATTCTACAAAGCAATTCCTAAAAACTACTACCCAAATTTACCGTCAAAAATTACTCCCCAAAATTACATTTAAATTTTAATTTTGTTTTTCCTAAACCCCCCTATGCGAAATTCATTACTTTTTTATAAATTTTCGTTTTATGTTTCCCAAAAAAATAATCGTTTTTTAAGTTTTTTTTTTTTTCCCCAATTAATATAAATATATCAATGTATTATTCGGCAAATACAGTACGGTCAATTACGAATAGTCGGGCAATCAATTTTCCTTACCTAGTTTTTACGATATTGTTTCTATACTCTTATTGCCCGCTTAGGCTTACTTCCTTAGTTTATACGTATTATTTATAAAAAAAATTAAAATGTAACTTTATATACGCGTATTATATATAACCAAATCTATTTTATATTTCAAAAAAATATAAATAGTAAAATTTTAAAAATAATAATAAAATAAAAATATATATTAATTAAATTATATGTTTTATTTATTTTTATAGTATTTTTTCCGATTTTTTTTTAAATTTTTAATAATATAATAATATAATAATATAAATATAATTAATAATTATAAAAATAATATGTATATATATATATTAAAATTATTTATTTGGAAAAAAAAATAGATAAAATAATTTGTAAAGTAATCTATGTGTAAGTAGGTTAATGGGTGAAATTGGTAAATAAATATGTTAATTGGTAAAGTAATTATCGGATAAAGGAATTAGATAAGGAAATAATGAATTACATAAATAAAGGAATATTTAATTGTTAGAAGTAGCAGGTTAGTTCTAGCATACATGGATATTCATACAATAATATACCCGTATCTTATTATATGTTGTATGTTCGTAAAAAGAAAATTAATGTTTCTTCTTTGATTAGTCTTTTTATTTTTTTAGAACCTGGCAGAAAAAATATATTGAAACGGAATTGGAGCAATTATCAGGTATGCGGTATGCATCAGAATTGATGCGGCTCTTTCTTCAACCGAGCAGCTCCAAATGCTTCAGTAGCTTTGGCTTTTGCTTCCTCTCCTGCATCACCAGAACCTGAGTTGGCTTCGAGAAGGAAGTGGCAAATCAGTTCCTGTTCACGAAGAAAACAGAAAGCCAAGTACCTGTTCCAACTGATTCCTTCAAGTTTCTCCCTGCGGCCCGCCTCAGTCATCAACCAACTTCCAAATCCAGACTTAAACTCGGCCTGAAAGCGGTGCAGAAAACTCGCTAGTGGTTCCAAGCAATCCAAGTTCCAAAACTTGCAACCGTCCAAGCTGCAGGCAGCTTGTCCCCCCATTTTCACCAATATCTCCAGTGTTACCCCATTATCCATCCATTATCCCCTTATCATTGATGGCTCATGATGGCTCTGAATCCCTATAATTCATGTACCGTTGGATGCTGAAAGCCTCTGTGACTTCCTCATCTTCATTGAGATCATGGAAATCGAGGCTGCCCTGCAACTGGAAGTCGTTGGCAACCTCGGCATCACCAGCAATTATCTGAATATATCTGAATAATCTTCCCACCAATATGAGGTACCCCAGAAACCCTGGTTTAGTACCTACTAGTACCGGATCTTTTGGGCCCTATATTTATGAATATGTCATATTTTACATGATAGGGAGCGAACGCGATCTGTGTGGTCTTTGCTGAGTCCGAGACATCATCCCTGGTCAATCGGCCATCGTGGTTTCGGTCCGCTGCGCTGAGCACGTTGGACCAGGCCTAAAGCACAGCTTCGATTGGAATTTGATTGGAATAAGATGAAGAATATTGGAAGAATAATATGGTTTCATCGGAATAATATGGATATGGACTGCGATTGGAGTAATAGACTAATAGCAAGATGTGCTGAGCAAAGCAGTTTGCTGGGCCTGCTTGGTCGCCTGCAGTACAGCACCTCATCAAGGACGCTACAAAGCAATACAAAGCCGGCTGGCTCGCGACAAATTTGAGGGAGTCACTGGCAAGCTCGCTGCTTGCACCGTCTGCACTCTCCAATTTTGAAAGCTTCCTGGCATGGATTTTGACATGCCGCCAAAATGTCCCACACGGCGATTGCACGTGGTTTCACACACGAGCAAGTGCCACGCTATTGATGTAGACGCCAGCTGCTTTAGCCTTGCAGGGGCTGTAGCTTTAACGTACCACCACAGTGTCTACCACATCGAGGTATTGCATCCCGTCAACGAGGTATCTACCTCTGCTCTCACGTGGTACTGCATGCTACTGCCACAACTGCAATCATCGTTCCTCGCACTAGAACGGACAACAATTTATGATTTTGCTCTCACATCTATCCTGACTGGCTCACAAAGAGGTCGACGGTCTAGTCAGCACTGCCGCTACATCCATTCCCAGTGCCACTTTAGTGCTGCATGATTCAAGTCCCTCTGCGCAGAAAAAGTTCAAACCCATCCAAACCCGTTATGCCTTGCCACCAGCCCGTTTTGGCTGCGGTCAAAGGTTGCCAGCGCAGACACACGCTCCCAGCCTGACTCCATGACATCAGAAGAGATGAAGAGGAAAAATCATCGTTGTTTCAATCGCTTGGAAATGTGTTTTCAAGTATCTGAGGGTGCGTTGGCCAAGGCAAAAATGAAAGGTGCTTAGAAAAGCGTGGTGTCAAGTCAAAGGCCCGGTCAAAACAGTTCAAAAAAATGATCACTTCTGAACAAAAAAACTAAGAGCGGATCACTCGTTGAAATCACCCAAACGCCGCAAGCGAGGGTAGAAATGCCGGAAAAAGCCTTTCGAATAAGCTGGCTTTAAGAAGCACCCAATGTACATGACCAGTCACCAATCGATCTAAGCATAACTCTACATGGATATCGGGCAAGAAAAGAAGCGGCCTGCCGCTGCTGGATCTGCAAACTGAAACCTGACATGTCAAACATATGTCAACTGGTTGGGACCGGCTAGGAGCAATCGACTGAAAGGACCCGAAAGACGTTAGCTAAGCGTTTGCTGAACATGCCAGCAGCGACGTCAAAGAAGGAGCACAGGCCTCAGGCCTTGGCCAAATCTGCAACATACGGCATGTCTCAATGCATGTCTCAACATATCCCGACACGATCAGCTCTGCTCGGTAAGGTCAAAACCCAACATTTTTGCCTCGGTGTGATTGTGGCACATGTTGTTCTTGATTGTTCTTGATTCAGAAAAAATACAAAAAGACATGGCAAAATAGATCTGCTATGGATCCAGCTCTCGTGTACAAAAGCTGGTGGGATCAGTAGAGCCTCACCTGCGTCAGCTCTGCATCTGCATTTCCACTAGGATCATGACTTGAATTCAGGATCTTTCGGAACCGACAAATATATCACCAGTGTCTTCTCAATTTGCGTTTTCGAATATCTCCAGATCTCTTTAGAATCTAGCAGTTCCAGCCTGGTTCCAGCGTCACGATGTGCGTCGGCGTCCAGCCACCCTGTGCATCTCAGGGTCACTCCAGTATGGTAACTAGAGTATGCCCAGCTCTGCGCCTTGGCCTGGTATGGCTCTCCATCTGCAAGCAGGCCATCCTACCAGGAAACTGAGTGGCACATTGAAATCATTGAAACACTCAAATCACCTGTCAGTTGCGTAGAAAGTCTGTACTGTTGAGACATTGCCCACATTTTGCTCTTGCACCAGCCATCCAACTAATCCAATCCAACCCAACCCAGGCCCCCAGGCCGCCAGGCCTTGGCAAAGCTACCATTGCTGATACTCGGAGGCCAGGATAGCCTGGCAAGATTCGACCATCGACCGGATGCAAGCGGACCAGTTGACATCCCGTCTGGGCCTCCACTTTTTCCTGCAAAAAGATTGAACAAAACGAGGAAAAGCAAGAGTTCATGCAAAAACAGCTGACCAATGACCAAACTTGTGGGCTAAGACCAGGCAAGTAGACAGGCCAATGCTCATGTAAAGGGAACCAAAACCAAATCATGTCAGGACTCCACACTGTGAAGTGGTCACTGCTTGTGCACTCTTTCACACAGAGTTGTTGACGTTGTTGACAGTCCAGGGCAAATTAATGCAACAGCAGCAGATGCAGCAGCACATCTTTGGCACACCGTGTGGCAACAAGACATTGCGGAAAGGTCCTTCCAGCCAGCTGCAATGTCAAAGTGCTTTCGCAATGTCCATCCATATGAGCCTTCAATTGACCCACCGTGCCAGATGTACGAAATTGGGGAAATTGGGATGCTTTGCTCGTGCCAGTTGCGTCTTCAAGACACGCACAAGTGTCAACACGCTTTTGCACTCACTGTTTCGAAGTTCAATCGGATCAACTCCTCAATTCTCTCACAAGGGCCTTTGCACCTGCTCCAGAACGTGCAAACCAAAACTCGGGACCTCATCCAAAAGAGCCTATGTCTGCCAACTGAAAGAGAAGCTATTCACGTACTGAAAAAGAAGAAATGTTCAATGAAACTCTGAAATCTCTCCCATCTATCTTTGGGATTATTTTGGATCATCACTTTGGACAAAGGGATTGAACGACCAGAAAAAAGCCACAGAATGACAAAGCGCAGGATCAGGTGCACAAAAGGCTAAGACAGAGCTGCTCCCATGTCTCACAAGTTGTGGCCAAAATCAAATGCTCTTCACTTGTTTGTTAGTCAGAGTGCAATTCCGAAAGATATAACAACTATGACCTTCTGTCAATAGTATCAAAAAGAATTTAAAGCATTGCCATTGTCAGAAGAAACAGAGACGGACTTCAGTGGTCATGCATTGCTTGGCACCAATGTTCAGGGACTGAATGCTTCACCAAACTATGGACCTCACTTCCCAAGATCTCTTGTTGATTTGCCTGACAGACATGAGAGGCTGCCCCTTGTGCGGGCTCATGGGTTCTGAAATACAAAGGTCTTGGCATAAAGGAAACCTGAGAAAGTAAATAGAAGTTCTGCCAGCTGAGCCCATTGAGCCGACCAAGCCTGCGTCTGGCGCAGAAACTTTGGCAAAGGCTGCATGAGTTTCCGCATCTGTTTCAGCAAGTCCTGAAGCGCACGGTGTTTCTGTTGCTAGGAACATCTGCCACGGTCAAGTGAAGCCAGACAGTGATCCTTCTTGCCATCCCAAAGCCGCTCACCATCATCAGCACCTCTGATGGCTAGAATCGGTAGCGATGGACCAACAAAACTGATCATTATTTTGGTATGACCAATTGTGTCTGAACCATGCCCAAGCAGCCTTGAAGCATGGTTTCTCAATCCAAAGGTCTACTGGACTTTGATCTGGCAAAAATATCATCAAATCCTTCACCGCCTTTCGTTCCCTCTGGCCGGTTGTTTTCAATCATCCTTGTGTAGTTCTTGAAGTCCCCAAGCGAGCCTTTAACTCCCCAGTAGAGCGGGGCCTGCCAAGCAACAAATGACAGGTGCTGCTGCATTCTGCAAACCATCCAGAAGTCGGCCGCCGCCAAACGAGACAGGATGACGAATTGCGGCGCCTGCCCAATGTCAACAGCTAAAGCCATGGCCATTGGTGGTCCCATGATGTCCCATGATGGGTATTGACCCTCTGCATTAGCATGATCTGTCTTGAAGCACGCAGTCCTCTTTGTCAGGTGCGCCACTGCTTTCGATGGTTTTGGACCTCAGGACAGGAGAAAGCACCTAGATCCTGATGGTTTCTGCGAAAATAACGCTGTGTGCCACACATTTGGGATGTCTAGCCAAGGGTCTGGCCAACTATCCACATCCTTGAGGCTAATGGGATTATCTTGGCCACCTCATGTGACCATCCACGGTCATCCACGGTCTGGCTGTGAGATCTTCGGAAAATTACCACTTTGCTGAGGGACTTCACCTCCACCGGCAGTGTACTCCATTTTCATTCTGCCAGTTGGGAATCTCTTCGCTATTGCATCACCTCGCATGTTCTCCAATACTCAGCATTTCAAGCAAATGGGCCCTGTAAGCTCACATTAAATGGAGCCCCCGAATCCAGCAACATCGTATGCTTTGGTGCAACTGAACCTATCTGAGGAGTGTTTAGGACAATCTGACTGTAGGCTCTGGGTGCATCGTTGAGCCCGTGACAGCTCCACTTGTCCGGCTCTTCAATCACCTTAGCTGCTCAACGCATGACTTCACACTTGCATAGAAGAAATCGATCAAGCGTGGCAAAGAATGACTTCATCTTCAATTGCCAGCTCTGAGAGTCTAAGTGCAGGAGCATCGAAGTTGGTGCCTTCGAAACCATTCTTAATAACAACAGGAAGACCTTTCCTGCCAAAATCCACAACATCCAACTGCAGCCCCTCTTGTTTGCAGCCGAAAAAACAAAAACGAAGCGGGGATTCCGGGGATATTCCGGGGATATTGTGTACATCGCATCAGCAAGTGAGACCGCTCTGCCTGGCCTGACTTCATGTTCCACAAAATGAACATCTTGTGGCCCGTCCATATTCCCAATCCCTCAACTTGCTCCTTACATAGGAAGTGAAGCTGGACTCGTCCAAACCTTAGAAGCAACGTTCGTGCTTGTGCAGTCGTAGTAATATTCCTCGTAGGCCAGAATATTCGGGCACAAGTTCCTTCATGCAAACCATCCAAGCCATATCCAAGACCTTGAATCTTGAATTCATGATCCCGAAATGGATTTTTATACTTCCATTGGACCAGGTACGGCGTAGGATCGTGGCCCTAAGACTCCGGCTAGCGACCACCGCTGGGCTCAAAGGCAGCGATGCATCACCTTCGCCACGGTACCACCTTGGTCTGGTGATAACATAAACCTCCAGGCTCGGCGGCTCGGCGCTTGGTAAGACGACTTCTCTGAGCGGACAGTCATGGACCAAATCTTGACTGTGACCCCATGTCATTCTCATGCCCATCCCATTGCATGGTCCCAGTTTGCCAAACATCTTCCAACATCTTCCAACCATCAGCTCCAAACCTCAGGGCTTCGTCGCTGGAAACCCCCAGGTGAAGACCCTGACCATGGCCTCCAACGGATTCATGACATCATTGAAAGAAACATAGAACCACATCCATGTTTGCCAATGGAACCACATCTTTTTGGGTCAGTTTATTGTCACCCTACAACTTTTGGGGTACACAACTTGGACCCACATCTGAGAAGCATTGGAAAGTGAGATCGCTTGCTAAAACCACCGTCAATGTTCAAGTTTCAGTGCTCTGACAGTGCTCTGACACCTTTTCACACCGCGTACGCGAGAGCTGAATTGCTGCTCACTGCGCGCCGGAGTTTCCAGGGTTGCAAAAGAGCCTCGAAAAAAAACACCCTGAGTTGGATTGATTGGATCTGGTTTGTCCAAAAATGATGAATTTACTCAGTTACACGCTGATTTATGAGAATGATATTTATGTTCGTTTTCAGAGGGAAAATCATTGTGATCCTCTGGAATTGGTATCCTAGACATAGTATGGCTCTCCTGGCAAGATTCTGTACAAGGAATCCCTGACGCGGCTGAACCTGATGCTGTCCTCAAATCACACCAAGTTGACAAGGTGGCTTAAGGACTGGCAAAAAGCAATCAGGATCAAAAAGAAACCCTGGCAAGCGCTAAGCGCTTCCCCACATGTACAATATTTTGAGCCAACACACATCCAATCTTAAAACTTGGCGCAAATTCGACCGGTGGATGTCATTCAATCATCCGACCTATGCTTGTATGGAGAGAGATGTGCTTGAATGAAAAAAAATGTAATGCGTAGCCTGATCAAAAGAGATCCCACCCAAAAGCAAGAGTCTTCAAAGAATCAAATGCGTTGTTGCAATCCACAACATCTTTTGCCTGTAGTCCCTGTAGTCCCTACAAAGTCGGTGCTTGATCAGCACTTTCAGACATGTGAAAAGTGAGAGCCGATGTCATTCCCTTCTGCGGAGAGTTTGCGACGCCTCAGGAAAGATCAAGCTTCAGACACACACCTAGTAGACAGGTTTACAAGACTTCACGGACAATGTCTTTCAGTCAGAAAATGTCTACGGATCTTGAAATGAACTTGATATGAGCCAACTGTCTAGTCTTGTAATCTTTCTGAAGCTGGGCTACGCTGTCGTCTCCTCTCCAAGGGAGACATGTGCTCCAGAACCTCCTGCGCTACATTGGCGGCCTTGTAAATCTCAGTGGCCTGTGGCATTGCAATCCCAACAGCAATTAGTCAGGGTGGCCCGGGTGCAAATCCTTGAGCCCCACCCATTCTGGGCTGGTCAAACTTGAGGGGAATGGATCTCTGTAGTGAATGTAGCAGAGACTTCAGGATTCCCAGTTCTGGGTTCCCATCTCCGTCTGTGATGGAAACAGCCTCTTTCCTCATCTCCTCGCACTCTTCAGTCATGCCTGTCACAGAACTTCAACCCGTGAGACCCCTGCGCATCAAACAGACCCATGGTGAGCCATGAGATGCTCCTGACACCATCCAGTGAAGCCTTGATGCTCCAGACAGTCAGCTATGTTGGCCAAAAGTGCCTCGGCAAATCACATCTTGAATAGTCTCTGGGACATCAAATCTGCACTGCTCGACATCTTTCAACTTCCCTAGGCCCCAAGGCTCGGCTCGGTTGTCCATTGAAAATCAAGTTGCTGCGTAGTTGGTGGTCTTGTTCAAATGACACCTGTTGAAGGTCTCCTTAGACTCGGAGAAATACCTGACATCAGCTCGGACGACTATTGGCTCCGAGCTAAGTCCCTGCGAAAATGATCGAAAATGCTCGAAGCGCCTCAAGGCCTCGCTGGAATTGCCCTGCTCAAACAAACAAACACCTCGGTTGGATGAGAGGGATTCCCATAATGATATTATATGTGTGTATATTATATATATATATATATTATTATATTATATTATATTATATTATATTATATTATATATATATATATATTATATTATATTATATTATATTATATACATATATATTATATAATATATATATTATATATATTATATTATATATATATTATATTATATTATATTATATTATATTATATTTTATTATATTTTATTATATTATATTATATTATATTATATTATATTATATATATATTATATATTATATTATATTATATTATATTATACTATATTATATTATATTATATTATATTATATATATATTATATTATATATATATTATATATTATATATTATATATATATATATTATATATTATATATTATATTATATATATATATAGAATTATAATTATCCCCAATATGGGTAGTAGAACCCCATATCATCAACTAACAAGGCTTTTGAAAACTACTCAATTGGTTCTATATATTGTGTTCTACCACCAATGAGGACTGCAATCCCCGCGCATCACTGGTCTGCAGGAGCTATTCTGCCGGGTGACCCATGAAATGGAGCAGGTCTGCAAAGTTCTTTGACTTCTCTGCGCCAGCCATTTTGAAGGCATGGAGTGATTGTTGAAAAAGCCTGGTGCAACTTGCGGGCAAATGGCATGGAGACAGACTTTTTGAAGTTTCGAATTTGGCCACTTCAGAGACTCTGTCGGTCTTGGGTCCGTACTCCATCGCATCATCCAACTCCCTCTCGGTGAGTTTACATCTTCCCATGTCCGTCAGGAGTCCTTTTGGCAGTGTCCACCACTTGTAAACATGGCTTCAAGACGAACATGACATCACAGCTTCAATCCAAACCTCATGGCATGGCTTCAACCCCACTCCTGCATAATTTGGAGTTCCTGTGGATTGAGTCATTTCAAACACTGCTTTGGCTTCGCTGTAGTGCAGCATGGCCTCAAGTATTACTGTCCAGGCTAAGTTGCTGTTCCACTAAAAATAACATTGACTCTCAAGTGCATGGTGACAAGCACGGTTTCTTTTTTTGTTCACATGCAGGAAACTTACAATGAACACGAAGATCCGTAAGAAAAAAGATCCACGAAGTGTACACAAAGTTGAAGCGTCAGATCCTCGGGAGGTGATTTATCATACGAGTACCATCAAGACATGTTGGACCATTGGACTTGTTGCGAGCCTCTGACAGATCTCCCAGCTCTCCGAAACAGAAGCCGATACTTCTCAAACAAACAGCCTGAGAGCCGCGAATCTTTCTTGCTTAGCCCAATTCAAACAGAAACGTGCATGGGGATTTACATGGATTTACTGAGACACAAGATGACCTGTGAGTCCTTTAAACTTCCAATCTATAAAGCGGGGATATAAGTGGGCAGCTTAAGCGCCAAGTCACATAGTTCGGAGTGTTCGTGGCCTCTGCCCGGATGAACGCATCTTGCGACAATTTGAGCATCGCCATGGCATCCTCCACGTGACCTGCGACCACATATCGAAATGGCTTGGTCGGGATACCCCCAAAATACCCCCAAAATGGTCATTCTCATGGGGAAGATGATGATAAACTGAGCGACAAACCATGAGATTTTGGAGCTACCCGATTTTCAGACAAACCCAAATGAGGTTTGCTGTACTACTTCCTCCAACAAGTGTTCAAGGTGGCTACCTGGCCTTGCCCAATGAGGCTTTTTCCGATGGTCCGTAGCAACCGAGCCTCAACATGAAGTTTGAGTGGCTGCAACATTCAGAAGACAAATGTGTTTTCTACAAGCACCTTTGAGAGTTGATCGCTGTGCTTGAATTAAAAATTATACCCAGTGGGGAAATCGCAAGGCCTTGCTTGGGTTCGATTTGTAAGTAAGAAAGATACCTTGCCACCTGCCCTCGGAACACTTGAGACCGCGCAAGGGATTGTATGACTTTTGCCACGGTGTGTTCCCATCACACCCTATGGGCGCAAGGAGGATAACCCGGCTGAGTGTCAAACGTATTCGACAGTGCCTGAGGCACCGGAAGCCTCCATAGCTTCTTTTGCCAGTTTCAAGTGATCCATGCCCTGCAGCACAAGTCCATCAAGGGGCAGGCTGCTCCAGAAGATTTGACGGGATTCCAAAGAGCCTAGACCACTGCCGAGAAATGCCTAATGATGATGATGCCTAATTCTGTCTGAGTCTGATCTATCCTCTGACAAATGCACAGCTCATCGTCGTTCATCACCACGTCCTACGCCTGGTCTACGTAAAGTCAAGCCTCCTCATAGTGCCCAAGGTCTGTGTGCCAGTTGCCCATACATTTGAGCAGCCAAGCGTCCTTGGGTCGTGTCAATACCACATCAAACCTCTCAGGTGTTCCTGTTCCACTTTGTAAGGTCACCTGTCCGAAAAATGCTGGAATACTTTGAATCCAAGTTGCCTCCAAAGTTCCTTTTTTTCCCAGCCGTTCCAAAGCCTGCCGGCCTGCCAAGTTCAAAGGGTCACTTTGAAAATCGTTGGGGAGTGCATGGCATCATGGCAGTTTCCCAATGGACTGGTCTTCGGGTACCTTCCCCATCCAACCATCACCATATATCACCATCGCCTTGTACCAGCAATGCCATGGCACGATGCCAATCGTTCACCTCCATCAGCAGCCAGGAGGTATTGGCACAGGCCTCCAAGAAAACATCAATGGCAAATTCACAACACAGCATAATGATGCATAATGTATCATAATGTGCTAAGGTCAAAGACAAAGGGTACCAGTATGTTCATCCATGTTCATCCATGTGGGTGTGTCTGAAAATAGTGTACCCCTAAACCCAATGGTTTTGCTGATCATTATCTTTATTAAATGGCTATTTCATTGGGAATATACCCAACATTTTCAGACAAACTCATATGTTCATCCATTGCCAACCATTGAGTCAGCAGCTCCCATGACTTCAACTGGCCACTTGGCCACTCGCTGCCTTGGGCTTCACCGCGATGCTCTCCTCAAGGCTTCGTTCCGCAAATTGGGCTGCAGCCTCTGCGCACCAGGCCTGGAGCCGCTGGACCACCACCTGTCAGGCGAAAGATTCCAAATCAACAATAGATACGCAAAGAATTATATGATATATATATATATATGTATATATATATATATATGTATATGTGATATGTAATGATATGTAATGATATGTAAACAGAATTATATTATATGATATGTAATGATATGTAAATGTAGTCAATTACAGTAGATTTGTGGGCTTCCCCACTGATCTTGAGTGGATATTCTCTAAATATACTTTTTCCGGCTGGCTGCTTTCTTGCCTGATTCAGCTTGTTGACCTTCTCTGAAGCCCAGTACTCCTCGTCCTCGTTGTGGATAAGCCGCCCAAGCCGCAACAAACTTTCAGGCTTCTCATCTCCCGCGAAATGCTAGATGATCACAACAACTAGCTACGTGTCTCCATTCAAATTGCCAAAGCTTATTCCAATCAACAGAATAATTCAGAATATGCTCATGTTAAATCTGTTAAATAGATTTGAATGTCTGCCAAAATACCAAAAACACCCATCGGTTTCTAAGGCCATAGCTGTGGTCACATCTGGTTCCACCAGGCGCATGATGTTGGCACGATCTTCCGGCACCGAGGCTTTGGCCTTTTGGATCTGCACCTGGCGCCCAGCCACGGGGTCATTGGATGGCCATGGATGGCCTCAGAATATGGGTAAAATTTGGTCAAATGATGTCAAATGACAATAAGAATGGCATGGCTTTGGCAGGAAATCTTGAGATATCTTGAGATAGAGTGTTCAGTGTTCAGATATGGTCTTGATCCAAGAGTGTCCGGCATGCAGCGAGTCTGGAGAGTTCTGGCTTCAGCAAAAAACAGCGGGACTAAAAACTGAGGCCACAACTCTGCCCAGAGCTTTCCAAACCTGGGAAGCTCCAAGGGGCAAAAGTTCCGGCTGAACAAAAACGCTGAATACGTCAAGGCCAAACTAAGTCCGAAACACTCACCACACCATCAGCTGACAACGACTGATGAAACTCTGCTTCAGCTTGCTCCGACAGGATCACCTATGCGGTGGAAATCTGCCGTTTTCGCACAATCTTCAGTGGCTAAGTGGCTAAGTGGCCTCCAACTTGACATCCTTGCTCTGGCAAGCCACCCAAAGCTCGAATACACACCTCTGACAAAATTTAGACGCAAATTTGCTAGATCTCTGGATCCATTCGTGTCAGTAATCCAAATATGCTGAAACTGTTTACAAAGTACGTCGCCTCTTTGCCACCAAGGGGCCAAATTCGAGTGGTGTACATTGGACGATGCCAAGGCGATAGCAACGCTAAAATGTGCCCAGTGCTGTGCACTCCTTAAGGCGCAGGTCACAACTTTGAGAAAGAAAAACTGTTTCCAACTGCCCAGTAGCATGTCTTTGTCGCAGTAAAATTGATCACAGGCACTGCTTTCAAAGACGGTCCGAAACGTGTCAAAGTCTTCAGTTTCGTGATTTGCGCGCTTCTCTGCAACTCGAAATTGATTGTTGCCTGGGTGTCACTTGAAGCTTGCTAGATTGCCTGTCACTTCGCAGAAGCTTGGATAGTCAAGGCCATGCCACCATTCCCCGTTTAAAACAAACAATCCAAATGTTGGTCGCTGCATCTTAGTGACTAGTGCATAAGTAGTATATCTATATAAATTCATTATACATATATATACATATACATGATATACACATCATGATATGTATTTGTATATATATATATGTCATATATATACATATATATATAATGTATGTTTATATGTATTTACCATCACCCACTGCCAGGTCACAAAGGGCGCACTGCCACACATAGGTTCTCAAGGGATTCAGTTGCGAACGCTCACACCAGCGGAGCAACGAGGTGACCACGGTCCGGACACTATATTGCCAGGTCCATGAAAGCATGACCTTGGTTGGGTACCTTGGATCCACATGGATCCACAACCTCAAGGACCCAACCCTACTGGCCCTACTCCATCTGGATTTTGTAATGGCAATCTTCTCTCACGGGCTTGTAAAGCAGGTTTCGTTCTTAGAGAGCAGGATTTTGTACTTTGGGCCGTTGTCGAAGTTTTTTGAGCACCGGGCAGAAGCGGGACCAGTGTGTTTGGCATCCAAAGCATCGGCATAGCTGCTGCCCATCTTTTTGTCTCTTGGACACTCCATGCCGAAACCTCTGGCCTTGGGACCATAGAGCATCACTGGGTTGATCTCCTTGGCACCGGCTGATGCTATAGGCTACAGAAACGTGTTCAAAGATGTCCAAAGTGCCGGGAGGTTGGACTCACCATTAATACACGATTCAGCTGTGTCGCAAGATTTGGGGACCTCACACAAATACTCATGTTTTCTGGACTAGACCAGTCAATCTAAGTCATTTTGGGGTCCGCAACTTCGACAATTCTGGTTAAGTCAGAGCTGCATGGTAGTCAGGATCAGCTCCTTTGCCAAAATGGTATTCCACCTCCACAACAAGGCACAGCCAAAATTTTCAGCAGGTGATCTTTTTCACGTTTTGTAGCCTTTCTCTTGGCGATTCGGACGGTAAGCTGCCAATTCGCAACTTGTCACTGGGAGGCTGCCTCCGCCAAGAAGTCGGTGGACAGAAAGGCAATGCTGACCTTGGAAGATGTTGGAAGACCCTAAGATGCTGACGGATGCTGACGGCATCCGCTTTTCATGACCTGAATGCTGTTGGTTCTTTGGCTCTGATGCTGTGACAACTGGAAATCTCACAGAGGAGCATGTAGGTGTTCATCGCAAGGCACACTACTCCCCATGCAATGCCCAGCGACTCCCAGCAACATGGACTGCTCCTTCGTTCTGAAGCATTGAACCTGTAGCAGCTGCACTTTGGTGAGATCTTCTTACGTATGATTTTGGGAATAGAACTGTTCTTTCCATTGGATGGTTTGAGTTCGCTTCCATGTGCACCAGCAGAATTTGGAGCGGTTTCCACAATTGCAACAAAATGACGACAGAAACGCTCCGTGCTACATTCCGTGTCCGCTGCCTTCTTCAATGTTGCGGTGCCTTTCTGGAACCTTTTTTTAAATGTGGAGCGGTCACTTGGACGATCCTCGCTATGCACTGTTCATCAATTTCACAACAGCAGGTTTCACACAACCACAGCACCAGCACAAGCTTATCTCTCCATCTCTGTCCTCTGGCTCTTCACAAACCTTTGCTTCCAATGACTCTGCAAGTACGCAGGTCACGTGATTGACTATGCAAAACTACTTCTCAGAGACTTGTCACTGCTGCACCTACAATCCTCAACAACGTCGCTGCTGTGTTCATCTATACAGGTCGTTGAAGAATTCTCTCTGCGAAATGTTGCGTTCACTGCAATCTGAGCAGCCCAATTGACAAATTGCTTGATATCAACGGAGTCTGTTTTTCCTGCCACCTCCTGCAGAATTCACCACGATTTCCGTGGAATTCAAACGAGCTGAGGGGACTTGTTCCATTAAAAACATTTAAAAACTGTCCAAAAACTGTCCTTGCCCAAGCACACATTCCGAGCTCTCCTGAAGAACTTTGCCTAGATGAAGCTGCAGCTTCTCCTTGGATCGAATACGCAATGCCAGTTTCTTCGACAGACAAACACTGGGACCATATGCGACCCAAGCTCCTCAGAAAACCGCCGCAGCAGTCGCTCAATGAGAGCTCGCGGAAGCTTGCCTGACAGATTTCATTGTTTTTTTTAGAGTATGTAAAAATGCCATTAGGGATTGTACAAGAACATGAGCATGCTTCGTTTGATTCATCCTCATGTCATGGCCTTCTTCGTCACCATAAGGCTTGAGTGCATCAAACAAAGCTATTCGGAGATTTTGGAGGTCCATTCACCTGCTCAGTGAGGCACAGCGATTTCACTGGTTTTCTTCAATATACTTTGCTGAGGAAACAACACAAAATAGCAGGTGGATACAGGCGGTCTGTCTCTGAAAATTGGCTTCCAAGTTTCCAAAGAGCTGAAAATCTTCCCTATGTGAAGCCACTGAGGGAGGTGCCTACTTGTACATCTGCAGGGAGACTTCATTTGCAAGTTTAGAGGGTGGCAATGCTGAGAGGTTTTGCTGCGCTTCACTGCTACTGTGTCTACAAAGCTGAGGCTTATCCTGTGTTGCAAATGACCTCTGAGTATGCGTCGTGCAGTTCTACAGTTGCAGAAGTGTTCTCCTTTGCAATTAAAGTCTCTTATTCTCATGACAAACCAAACGTCCAAACATCACCAAAGATCACCAAACATCCATATTTATCCATTGTTGCGCATCCTGACCCTTTGGGTGGACTCGCGCCGAAGCTGGAGCCAAAAACACACGTGATCCAAACATATCCAGACAGCAAGCCGAAGGGCTGAAACACTTGCCATCGGAATGTCGTGCACTCTCCAGGACCCGGCCAGAAGGTACAGCGCTCAGCAGTGCCCAACAAAACCAAGCCATGGTGGTTAGGAGACAAATCTTCGTGGATGACAATTCAATGCATTCGAAGCCTTTATGATTTCTTTTTCAGTTTTGAAATGGATGCAGCATAGAGAAAAAGATTGACATTGTGCACTTGTGGGTGTTAACTTGCTGTATATGCGCAGAACACTCGAAACTTGTTAGTCTGAATTACATTGAATTACTGTATCTGCCGATTCTTCTTCCTTCAAGACATGAGCCAACGCTGCCACATGATCATGCAGTGACCAAGTCCACTCTCTTAAAGCGCCCTCAGGGCATGGCATGCCAACGTCCTTAAGTTCTAGCCTTCAAAAACTGACGTCAGAGCCGAACTTATTTTGATTCTATGGTTACTGTGATCAAACTTGTAGTAATGTGAAACCTGTAGTACCCTGTAAGTGGTTTCCTGTGCGGGGGTTCATGTCACTTCTCAGACAATGCTTATCAGTGTGGTCCCTAAAACAGCAGTTTTATGGGGTCTGTGGCCTTGCAGGCCCACCTACCAAACGGAAATATTCCAGAAGAAAAAACTGGAAATCTATCCCGTATTCACCAAGAATAAGGGAGAACCTATGGTGATACCTGCACAATGTCCATGTTGACATCATTGCTTCTGGCTCCTTTTGTCTCACTGTCGAGGTCCCACCCATGCGGCCAGACCTTGGCCGAACACCGCGCTGTCGCCACGACGTTTCGACGGCGTCCCCGGGCCGAGTGCAGGACGACCCCAGGGCCTTCCACGATCGCCTCCACCACCAACCTGAGCATTGGAGAGGTTGGAGAAATTGGATGAGAAATGGGAAGTTGAACATACAGTAGTTGAACCGTAGTTGAACCATAGCTGAACCATAGTTGAACCATAGTTGAACCTTAAACCAGAAGTACTTCACCTCTAAGATCGGCACCCCAACCCCTGCCAGGCGCAAATGCCGCTCCTGTGGTGTAACTGCTCAACGCATGCGGTATGTGTAGCTTCAACAATGGGAATATGCAAACCCTTAGTGACTTAGTGTTGCACCGGCCCAGTACCAGAATCGCATCATCTAATATCCAATTCTATTCAAATGATTCAAATGATAGATTTGGGATAGTGATGATTCATGATTTGGGGATATTGGAATATCCAGTCATAGATTTTGGAACGATTAAGCACTTGGAAAAATGCTGAGAGCTATGCTCGCCGAGTCTTCCAGCGGGCGGGGTACCTCTAATGGCGAAAGCATGCGGAAAGAAATCAAAGCATCAACTCGCAAATGGTGCTGCTTCCCAATTTCTTATATAGATATACCATCTTTGCCCTGAATACATGCAAAAATATCCCAAATTACCTCAAGCTACTCAGAGCCATTGATGTTCAAAGTCTGTTTGAAGTGTGACCAAGGCTCACCATTTGGGCGGTCGCGTCGACCAGCGGTTGCCACCGCAACTGGGATGTCGGTACCAGATCCAGGTCAACTTAGATGGTGCCGCAGGTCGCTATCAACCACCCAACATGGATTAAATAATCAAAAATATGTAGTAATGTAGTCCATATAGTCATATAGTCCGTTGACATTCCAAGAAGACGGCATGCCTGTGTACTTCTGGAAATGTTTCAATTGAAGAGGGACAAAGCAGCACATGTCATTTCCCAAGATACTTGGAAGCTGATTTCCGCCGATCATTCAACAGCAACTGCTGAAAATCTGCCGACACCTCTTGAGCTCTCCACCTTCATGCGCTTATCGCCTCGCTTCAAGGCCTCCTTCTCCACCATCCTTAGATCTTTGGAACATGGGTCTGGGCGGGTCTGGGATTTCTTCCTCTTTCATCTTGCTGGTATGGCTTGCATCCATTGGGATGCCAACTGTGCCAACATCTTGGCAAATCTGGGCACTGCACTCATCCCGCATCTCGTTTTCGGTTTCCGAGAATGGTCGATCGTACCTGACAAAATTGCACATGCATCAAAGGCTGGAACTCAAATCTAGCTCATAATAATCAAAGCAAGAAAGAAATTGGCGGATGCCCCAACCTGCTGGATGTGGATTTGGGAGTTCCCCGAATCGGGGCCACACTTTGGGGCTTCAGATGAGCTTCTGAGACATTCCAGATCCGAGAAGCCGCACTCCGACATGAAGCTTCGGTCTTCAAAGGACTTCGGCTGCGGCCGGTCAAATTGCGCCAAGATCCTGTCCATATCGATGCATATCAGAAACAGCGACGTATGGACTGTATGGACTGTATGGAATCATGACAGTGCATGCGTGAGCATGTTGTGTCCACGAGATCGCTCTGTATGCTTCCCAAACCAGTAGAAGGGGTAATGACTCGAATGACCATCGAAAAGCGCATATTTAGAACAGGATATACATGGATATACCGTATATCAAAAATTTGTATGTATCATCCCAAAATCGATATATATATATATATAATTACATATTATATATATATAATATATAGATATATATATATATATATAGTATAGTATAGTATATCATGTCATGATACCAGCCTTCTGGATATCATGCTCTGTCCGCCGCAAGCCCATAAAACGCTTTGTCTGGGGTCTGGGCTGATACCACCGTCGGTCGGCGCGTAAGACATCGTGTTCCATGATCACCTGGAACATGAGACAACTCGTCTTACTCCAACTCCATTTTCTGACCAACAGCCCATGGTTTATCAAAAATTTCCCTCATCAAAGGCCAAGTTAGGGTACACTCCTATTTTAATCCATTTTCAGACACACCCAAATTGGTGGGCCCATGGCCTGCTTCACAAATCGAACGCTGGTATTGGACTTCTCCGCAATCAAATCAATGGACTGCTTGTTGAAAACCTTGGTCAGCTCAGCCAGCAATCCGGCTGTGAGTCAAAGCATCCCAAAATTGGAGGGCTCAAGGGGAACGTCCTAAATTCCTGTATCCTTTAGGAAAAGTGATCCCAACTTCATTCGAAATCCAGGATTTTGTGGATGTTCCATTCTTACGCCAATTCTCCTTTCATGACTTCATAGTTCGCATCTTCCACAAACCTTCACCAGGGAACGCTCTTATGGTTGGACGCCAGCTCGACAGGTGTCATGGCCTCCAAGACCCGAAGTTCCTGGCCGTCAGTGGACCTCCATCCATTTCAATGGGTTTTTCAATGGGTTAAAACCATGGGTTTTTCCATCATGAACCATCCATTTCGGGGTAATGCAATGGAAAGCCCCAGGCCCCAACTCTTCAGCTTTTGACCCATCTGCCTTCTCCAAATGTGCCACGTTGGGATCATCTGGCGCAAAGCGTCGACGCCACGAGAAAGCGCCCAAGAGATCCATCAACTGCGGCGAAAGCGGTGAAATGTGGGGATCTTTGGCACAGAAAATTTAAGGGTTCAGGGATGATCGATGATGTCTCATGAATTCTGGTGAATTGGGATGCTTGATGACTTTGAATGATTTTGATGTGTTTTTTTGTTGTTACCCAACGGGCATGGGTGGTGCTTGATCATTTTTGCGCAACTGGATTTGACTGACATGGTTGTTTTGCCAAACAAAAAACATGACGGTCGATATTTTGGTGTGTTGCCAACAAAAAATGTTGGGGATTTAAGCTGGCAGAAAAGTCTGGATTTGGCGAAGAAAAGGAGGGAGCGGCCGGAATAAATTCGACGTTCTGGGCACAGAATTCAGTTTTAGTGCAAGATTGTGGCTTGCCACCGCCACCAGGAATTGGAAGATAAGCTAACCAGCGACGTCGGGATTGCTGGAGCAACAACTTCGGTTGTCTGTCCAGTACTTTGAAAGCATCCAACTCTTCCAGGTTTTGTGTCGCACAATGCAACCATTCCAAGCAAGGTCTGCCTTGCGATGGAAATCCATCGGTGCATTAGTTTACAGGCTAGGTATTATCTGAATGATTTGAATGGATTCGAAGCGTTTATAAGCGTTTATAGCAGCCTTTTTGCCCAGGTTAAAGACCCCCAAAGGCCATTTCTATTTCTTTCCCAATCATAGCACTTGCAACATGGAGAACATGCTTCATCCCAACTTTGTACTCACCCTGTCACCAAACCAGCTCGGACTCTTTGATGCCAAAACTCCGACTCGCAAAACTGGATGCATGTCACGACCTGCCTTGCGTTGGTAGCCGAGCATATTCCCATAGGTCCAAATTTCTGGCTCCATGAGGAATTTCTTGGCTTCACCGAAGATTTCTTCCTGCAAGACAGCTTAGACAGCTCCTAGCTACCACTACTTAACAGAACAATATCCACTCAGCATTTCCGTTTTGCTGCCACCATGCCGTGCACGCACAGCTATGTTTACGTTCATGCACTTGTAACAAGTACAAGAACAGCCTACCTTTGATGCAAGGACCTGTTGCCCTATGATCCCTATGGGTGCGGCGTTGTCTTTAAAGTCTTGCTGGCTTTGAGAACATTCTCTGAAGGTTCGAATTCTTCCAGTTCCATTTTACTTTCATTTCCGTCCTTTGCTTGTTTTTGCCTCATTTTTCCTTTGTTTTCATTCTTTCCCTTTCTTTCGGCACCTGTCCACCTACCACCATCTCAGAACACAGTGGTTCGCAAGGAAAACATGTCCTGCTGCTGTTGATCTCGCCGGGCACGGCGCTCCTCCCGTAAGATGCTGGATGCTTCTCTAAGGCTCTAAGGGGCACAGTTTCACCGACTTTCCAATGGTGTTTGGTCCAGGTGCCTGGCGTGCTTCTGCAGAGAAGCCACTTGGTAGCATATCCTCAAGGTGCACAAAATCCACAAACTTTGTCAAACCGCCCAAGAACTGATGCCATTTCACAAATCCAAATAACCTGGTGGAGTCCCTGGTAGCGGCTGAATCACATCAGCAATTCTCGGTGGCGTTTTCGGTGGCCAAGTTTTGCCGAGATTCTGAGAGGCGCTGAAGCGCCATCAAATGCGGCGCAGTGCCCGGCATGGGCAAAGATGGCCCACCAAGCACACTCTGCCGGGCGCCCTGGCAGGAGAAATTGCGCCAGGTGAATGTACAGCACATTGGTTGAATGGAGAATCACGGTGAGGCTTTGCAACGAGCATCTTCACACTGCCATTGGCTACCGGAAGTTTGGATGCTCTGCTTCAAACCCAGGAGACTTTGTCATGGCTCTTGCTAAGGAGGAACAAGCTACAAACGGAGCCACGATGTTGGCGATTGTTCATAATGTTCTGAAAATTCACCGTGGACTTCCGAGGAGCAGTGATTCTGAGCCACGGCTTGATCTTAAAAAGCTTCCGTGTTCAGAAATACCATTCACCTTGTCCTGACGAGAGCGCACTGCTGGTGCCGGCGGCGCATTGTCCAGCGGCCTTGGACAGACATCTGATGTACATCCCCAAGATGGTTCCATCTTGAGACTTGATGTTCCTTCCAGGTCCAAGTAAATCTTGATGCCATATTTGCAAGACAGTTTGGTGACGGTTCAGACTCTGAATTTTGATCAAAGGCCGAGTTGCTTTCCAAATCTGCCTCCAGCTGCATGCCGGCAGGCAATTGCGGGTAGCCTCCAAGGTAACATTAAGAATCAAAGCAAAGATTATTTTTTGGAAAACTCCTGCAGCCACCAATGTGATCTGGAGTGTGAGTCAAAATTGAGTTCCCTGAAAAAGGAAGATAGCAAATTGTCCCTATCCGCCCTGTGCCTCACGCGCAGCGCTGCACGGAAGGCATAAGTAGCCATTGCAGATGTTTACCGTCAAGTCTGAAAATGCTGTGAATGCTGGATTCAGGTTGGATGCAGGACGCCTAACCAAGGCATAGATTTGCTGGAAGTCGTTTCATATTGTATGTCCTCTTCTACAGTCAGTATCCAAATGAAGACTGAGCAAGCTTAACAATTTGGCAAAGAAATTTGATCCCCATCTCATTCTGGTATCAACGGAGCCATTACTGTCCTACCAAACACCCTTCCGGTTCTGCCAGGTACCTCCAACAGTCTCACGACACACGGTGTCACACATGCATATCAGTTCAAAGTCGCTGAGTCGTGCAACTTCCGATGTTTCTGATCGCCAGCTGGAGCTGTAACACTGTACATGGTTTGTGCGAAAATTCGATCTTGCTGCCAGGCCAAGTGGCCAAGTGGCCAAGGTCCACTTCAGGCTAACCGCCAGAATCGCAAGACGAAAACACCACCATAAATCAAAGTCCGAATTTAGATTCAGTTATGTATCTGTATACATTCATACAACTATTCAGAATTGTAGTCATAAAATAGATATCAAATATTCATGTCATATACTTTAATCTTTGTAAAACAATAATAAACCATCTCCAGTTTCACCATAAATACGTGGATACGTGGTATCAACCATTTCCAAATTGGTGGCTTATTATTATCTTGCCCTCATTATACGCGGATGATCTTGCAGCTTTGCAGCTGAGCACTTCCCTGTTCAGTGTTGACTTCCCTGGATCAGCCTAAGAACCATAGGTGTAAAAACACGCGTGTTGAGAACGCCGAAACGAGCGTGAAGCCATATAGATACATATATATATACATGTTTATATGTTGATCATACATGTTGATTTAATCAATATACATACATATCACATCTATATATATATATATGTATAGATGTATGCATAAAATATGTATATATAATAAATTATAATAATATATACATACATACATTGTACATTACATACGTAACTAATACAGTAATTTACATGTAGATATCATCCACGCTTGCTGACATAGGCCTGAGATGGTCCCTGAGGCAGCTCCAAGGTACAAGAGGTTGGCGACTCGGGATACACGATCCCTCACTCTGCCACGGACTACAGTGGCACTGTCCAAGTGGGCGGCGATCTGTAGATGAAGTTCAGCTAAGCCTGGCAAGGCACTGACGTGCCAACGACACTGACAAATCGCTCCCTGAAATTGCGACCATTACTTGTCATCCAACAGTCAACTCTTTTTATGAGGAGTCGCTTCATCCGGAAGTTTGAAATGCATACCAAGCTCTAGTGATCCCTTGGCCAGTTTCGATTCGTCCCCAGCTCAGGGAACCTTTCAAGGCTTCTTCGAATTGGCCTGCCCACAGTTCATCCTCTGGAACAGCATTGATTTTTTCATGGACCTGAATGCTGTATGGCCTTGAATCCCATAAGATTCCCACCACATATCATGTGCCCTCCGAACCCTCAGGTGCTATGACAGTCCCACCATGGCTATGCGACTTTGCCTTCTTCACCAAATCCTCCCACCACTCATCCTCGTCATCGCCTCGAAACGCACCAGCTGAACTTTTCAACAAAGCAGAGAGCTAGTTAGGCTCGTTTAATGACCTTTAATCAACTCAATCTTGGTGCTCGGCTGGCTTCTTGACCTTACGCATCACAAAACATATCCCTGAACCATCGCACATGTTGAATCAATTTGAACGACGTGAATATCACAGAATCAAATCGTGCATCTCCGCAAATCAGAATTGATATTGAGATGTTTCAACAAAGTGTGCCTGATTGTGCCTGACAACTCCACTTCTAAACTTCTGAACTTCCAAGGCCGTTGCCAAAGCGCTTACTGAGCTCCTTGAGTCTCTTCATCTTTCGCTTCTCCTCACAGGATCTGTGACCGCAAGCCTTTTGACTCCACCGCCACGAAGCTGCACAGCGCAAGACTGTAATGATGACAGCTCCAAACGTTTCAAGGCGCACCCCTTCCACGCTTTGGTTTTTTTCCTGACAGCTGTCCTCAAAGCTCGAGATGACCTTTGCAATTCAATCCATTGAAACTTGGCACGGGCATTAGAGTCAGGATGCTTCGCATTCTGTTTTCATGCTCCTGCCATCCACTGGCCTTCCATCAAGCAGGATACTGCAAATCATATGTGGTTTACTTGAAACATCTTAAAACCACATCACTTCACTCCGATGATGTTGAGAAATGGCAGTTGCAGACTCTGGTGGCTTGGGCTTTGCTTTAAACCCTTACCCCAGGGCTTTCAATTTCCAAAGGCTATTCGCGGGGAGGCTGGATTTCGGAAACGTCTAAAGGGAGCTCTGCTGGAAACGAATGCCTAATTCTCCCTCAGAATGAGATACCAACTTTGTGAGATTGCTGTCACATGTAGATAAATCTGTGCGCCTGTTGAAATGTCCTAATTAGTGGTCGCATATAGCTTAGACTTACCAGAGCGCGCGCACCTCTACAACTAAGTTCGCGCTGAGGAGCAGAACAAGAGCAAAGCAAAGGGTTGAATTCTACCGCTCCCTGTTTCAGCACAGAAATTGCAAGACTTAAAATGTCGTTCCGAAAATGCCTCAACTCAAGTGTGCCCTTTAAACTGGGACAATACATCCCAACAGGCTCTGGGCTGAGAGGCACAAAACATATTCGCTGCTGTTCTTGGCGGCTCATTACACGAACAGACTTTTAAGGTTGTTTCATGACAAGCCCTCACCTGTTAGAACAAGCTAACTGCATCTACTCACAGAAGCAAGATTAAGCAATTGCACGCGAAGTGCTGAGGAATCTGACGCGCAAACATAGGAGCACAAACCTCAACCAAGTACTTTGCAACTGGAGGTGCTTGCGTTGTACCAGAATTCCCTTCAAAGCGCATCATATGTGTTCTCTCTACATTCTCTACATTTGGGCTTCATTCCCGATCACACGGGATCGAAGCCCAGCGGTGCGTCCCTCTAAGTGAACGGACGCCAAGGGTGGTCGTCTGACACACTGAAGGCACTGAAGGGTGAACGCCACTCAACGGGGTGTCCCAAGAGGACTGCTCAGCGGGCTGTTCAGAGGACTACCAACTGGGCTGCCTTGGCGACTTTCCTGAAGCTCCTTCTTCACCTTCTTCACCTCGTCATGTGCCGCATTCTTCTCCTCAGAGAAAAGCAGTAAAACCAGCTTTGGGGGTTGAGGACTTGAGGAGGCTCAGGTTCCAAGGATACCTAATGACATTAAGAGGACCCGCTTGTACGGACAAATGCACCCTTTTCCTTCATGAGAAATAACCCCATATGCTTCTCCCAATATGAATAGATCCTACGGCACGCGCCTCTTCAGCTCGTTGGCGGACCTTGAGCATTGCGGCTTTGGCTTGCTGTTCTGCCAAGCGAGCTTGCTGTGCGGCCTGCTTGGCTGCCTGTGCCTCCAAACGGAATTTTTCAGCTGTCTCCTGCAACAGGAAGTCTTGGCAGGCTACATGGTTGAAAGTGGTGGTCGTGATGCCATCCTAAGTAAAGTGTTCTTTACCATGGCCCCAAAGTGTCCGGTGCCAACTACTGGGAACAAGTGAACACCATATGAGACTCATGCCTACTGGAAGATGTCGATCACTGCCTGGAAACAAACTGTGGGTGGATTGTTGGTGGGAGCTACCCGGCACCGTGGCACCTCTGATTCGATGGCCAGCTTCCGCTCGATTTCAAGCTGGGCCTGACACGCAAGAGTTCTTGCTTCCAAAGGTCCTTCAAGCATTCAAATAATTATCATGTTAAGCTGATACGGGCTTCCACATGGAATGATTTCCAAACGTTTGATCCTGCTGCAAACCTCTTATCATATCGATCGGACACATCCCCAGTTTGCTCATTTTTTTGCCCCAATCTGTGCCTCTTTCCATTGTTATTATCCAACAATGTCCAAATCCATCCAAATCCTACTTTCTGATTGGGGATCTTCGTCCAAAAATCTTCATCCAAATGTCAAAGGTCATCATTTATTCCATCTCATTGGCACTTACCCCGCTAGCCCCACGTGACACCCGGAACTATTCCCCGGCCTTGGCGGCTGCGCACTCAGCGCTGAGTTCCTGGCGCACGCCTTGCAGCTGCGCACGTGCCTTCTCTGTCAACAGCTGAGCCGTCTCCAACTCACCTGACGCGGCAGTTGGTGAATGGATTCTAGTGGGGTGCAATCGTCAAAAGTAGTGCCCGGGCAAGCCGGGGGCGGAAGCTTCAAAAATGAAAGCCCATAGAGCAAAAAAACAAAATGTGCCCATAGGATGTGGGCAAGCGCCCCATGCGTTGCAAGAACAATCTTTTGACCTCCGACATCTAATCTCATGCAGTCTCATCTTGTGTTTTCACACATGTTGATTCCTCCTCTGATTTTTTTCAGTTCATCTGCATGTTTTGTCTCCTCTTCTCAGCTGATCTCAACTCTTTTCATCAATTCTCACCTGCTGTTTTCTCATCTCTTGTCTCTTCTTTTCAGATCGTATCAACTTTTCTCAGCTCATCTCTTCCCATCTTCTTTCCTCATTTCAACTCTTATCTTTCTTCATCTCAACTCTTTTCATCTCATCTCACCCCTTCGCACTTCCTCTCATCTCTTCTCATCTGTATAATCTCAACTTGTCTCAACCGTATTGCAGTGATTTTCATTTCAGTGACAGGCATTCCAGGGACGATCATTGGAGTGACAGTTATTGCAGTGACCTTCAAATCTCCGTAATACGGAAGTATAGACTTCTAAACGTCCTTTGATTAATAATGGTATTTTCATAATGATTACAGTATTAGTAATGGTGTGTAATGGTTATTAATGATGGTTATTGATGGCTGACAGACAATAATTGGCAGTGAATTTTGTAGCTGCTGATTGGATGTTCATATATCATTCCCAGGGGGCAAATCAAATAAGGGTATAATCTGTCATGGTCAGTATAGTGGTTTAATGATGGTCGGTTATGGTTGATGATAACTAGTGTAGATGGTTAGCATTTCGATAATTATAATCTGGTGGCGTAGAATGGATCAGAAAAGGGTTGATGATGGTTGGATATGGTGGTTTAAGGATGATAACTATCCAATTTTTTGCTATCCAATGTTCTATCCAATGTTGGTTAGCGGGGACAACCCATGTATAATTGCCATCCATAAAATTAGGCAATTGTTTTTGGCTAGTAGCGGATAATTATATATATATAATCTGATGACGCTATAATGGACGTATTGGGTAGTATAATCTCATCCAATATGAATGAAAAGGTATATGGTTGGTCAACGATGATAACTATATACTATATACCAATATTCATAGCATAATGTTCGTTAACCAATAACTATATTATATAACCAATATCCAATGTTGGTTGATGATGATAATCCCTTTCCTTCTGGATGAGTTCATGATCCCCAACCAGGTAGGTTACTCACCCCGCAAAAACCTTGCCGCAGCAGGGTACGAGTAGATTTGTCCAATAAACATGAGATAATGAGGATTGAACGTACCATTACTACCAAACATGACAAATATCGTCAATGTGCGGTTGAGAAGCCCATGTCTCTTCCTGCCAGCGGCCCGGCCTTGAGTAGTTGTGACCACAGTCTCTGCCAAGTCAGCACGTGCCTTTTCGTTCTCAAGTTCCAAGTCCTTTGTGGTCAGAGTAAGCTGTTGCTGTCTCACTTGCTTCTGCAAGTCCTCAATGGTAGCCTGCCCAGCTGCAATCTCTGCCATGGCCTGAAGGGCTTCAAATGGGGACCTCTCAAAACTGGGGACCCCACCTTGACATGATCTCTTTCTGCACAGGATAGCGATTGTTTAGATATTTTTGTATTGCACTAATAGTTCTATTAGAATCTAAGACTTCATAGGTTCAGCATACTCTCAATCTCGGCTCAAACCCGCCTGTGACTGAAGGGTCTCCAGAGCCTCCGAGGCGTTCATCGCTGCCTGTTTGGCCTGTGCCAACTGGTCTCGAAACTGTGCAGCCTCGCCCTCTGCAGTATCTGCGCGCTTGGTCTCCGTTGCCAGGGTCCTGATTCAGCACCAACCCCAACCCAGCACCAACCCCATCATCAATGGAAACCTCTTGCGAACCCACTATGGCACGATGGGTATTTATAAACTGAACTACAGTGGTTGCACTCTTCGATTTTGTGGCCCTGCAGGGAATTTTGATGACTGGTAGCTGGATGCTATATAATCATATATAATCTATATACACAATTCAGTCTTTTTGTTTGAAGCAGAAAAGGGGACGAACTAAGAATCAAACAAATCAAGACGTGTATTACATTCCCGCATACATCCGCTGTTCGTCTTAGCACAGGTCCAATACCTAAGACCACTCCCCAAGCATGATGCGAAGCTGAACAGACAAAAGCATCCTTCATTTGTTTAACAAAGATTCAATTCCACACAATAATTGTGCTTCACACCAATGATGCAAGAGGAAAATCTTTAACTCTGAAAGCTCCTTCAAGTATCACACAAAAACCCATTATCTATGTCAATCCATCTTTTTGGGGCTAGAGCTTCAACACATTCAACGTGATTCGAACACGCAATGGCACCGAGCATCTCTTGAAGTTCTTTGGTTTGTTGCACCTTCTCTTCCAACTCTTTTTCTGCCTGTGCCTTTTCTTCAGCTGCCTGCTTCTTTAATTCTTCAACCTCTTTGGCCGTCTGGTTTTTGTTCTCCTCCAGCTCAGCAGCTTTCTTCTTGAGATCTTCGATTTCTTGTGCTGTCTCCTTCAGGCTCTCGATCTCTTCACCAGACTTCTTCTTGATTTCCTCAATCTCTTCTGCGGCCTTCTGTGCTTCCTTCTGAGCCCTTTCGACCTCTTCTGCAGCCTCCTTCTTGCACTTCTCAATCTGTGCAGTTGCGGCTTTCACATCTTGTTCAGATGCTTCCTTGGCTCCTTGTGCCTCCTTCAACTCTTGCGCCATCTTTTCCTGCTGCTTCTCCTGCTGAGCATTCGCCTCCTTCAACTTCGCAAGCTCCGCCTTGTGGCTCTCAGCCGCAGCCTTTGTAGCTTCCAAGTCGGTTTCACCTGGCAGGTCACAAAATCCTGAGATTTCTCACCCACGATCCACTACATGCATGACAACGATTACATCTAGTTGAAATTATTGGAACAATTTTGAACAGATTTCACTACTGTAGATTTCCTGTATGATCTGTATGGTCGAGGGATACTCTAAAATTTGGACAGATCCGCCTCGAGACAAGTCATTCTGCGACTTCTGGTGAGCTTCGGCCGCTTGCTTTTTCACTTCCTCCAACTCCTTCTTGGTCTCCTGCAGCAAGGACTCAGCTTCATCTGCTCGAAGCATTTGGCCCTTTTCATTCAAACCCACCTTGGACATTGCCTCCTGGTAGGATTGCTCAGCAGTGTGTAAGGCTGCTTGTGCAGAAGCAGATTCCACTTGAACCCGCTTCAGGGAGGTCTGACTCAGCTCAAGTTGCTCGCGAAGCGAGCCAATTTCCGCTTCAGCTACGACTTGAGCCGTCGACAATTCGTCTTCACGATCTTTCAACTGTTTCATAGTCTTCTCTTGCTCCGAAAGCTGCGATTTCAGGTCGGTATTCTCTTGCTGCACTGTTGCCAAGTCTCCCCGGTGATACTGTTGCTCTTTCACTGCATTCTCTTTCTGCTCCTTCACAGCATTCTCTTGTTGCGAAGGTTGAGCTTTCAAGTCGCTGTTCTCTTGCTTTGTAGCATCCATTTCCTTCTGTGCATGGGCAACACGCTGATTTGCATCAGCCAGCTGCTCTTCAAATTGCAGCTTTGCCTCTCGCTTCTCCTCCAGACCCTTCAGTGCTCGCTGGCGCCAATCTTCAATGCCAGCCTCAGAGTCATTGGTCCACTCCGGTTCTTCCAGGAGCGGAGCGCTCAGCCCGTCCTTTTGGTTGGGCTTCTTCAGCAAACAAACACAAAGGCTAAGAAGTAGCACTGCACCTCCAGCAAGTACCAAATGATTCCCAAAGAGAGAACCATTCAGGGATTGCACCTCCAGGAAGCGGACCTTGTCATGGGCAATCCTGGCTTCCAACTTCTTCACCTTCGCAGTATTTGCAGCTTGGTTGGCCAAGTTGGCTTCATGGCTCGCCATCCGTTCAGCCTTTTGCTGGTCAGCCATGTCAGTGGCGGATTTGGCCCTGGCTTCTGCTGCAGATGCCCTTTCCATGTAGATTTCAGCCTCTCTCTGCGCCGCATCGGCCAGCTGTTTCTGGTGCGTTGCTTCCTGTCTGGCTGCATCCAATTCAGCTGATTCGATCTCTTCTTCATTCTTTCCATCCTTTCCGCGCAGGTGTTTGGATTCTTGTTGCTTCTCATCCTCACGTGCCTGAGCCAACTCCTTTCGAGCTTCCTTCTCTCGGGTCTGCGCTGCGTGGAGCATCTTCTCGAGCTTCTCTTCTTTAGCTCCGTCTCCGCCACCATTTCCTGCCCAGCCAACTGACCAGTCCACCAGGTTCAAAGGGTCTGGATCTGCAGCAGCAGCGGTAGCTGCAAGCACAACGACGGCCAGGAATGATTTGGCCATTGCCTTCACGAAGGGCTTCAAACTTGGGAACGGGACACCTGAAACACGCTACTCACTGCACGTTGGAGCCACACAGCTGCAAGGTGCAGTTTGTTTTCCCACGGCAGGCCAATACAGGAAGAATCACAAGTTCAAAATGACGGTTTGTGTCTCAAGCACTCCCAGATGCACCCCGCACTGTGAATCTCAAAAAAAATGAGTCCTTGAGTTCCTTTGCAGCAGTGTGTGTGGATGCTGCGGTGCTCGGGCGAGCCTCAAAAGGTTGAAGCAGAAGCGCAACAAATGCTGAAAGCAGCTGAAAGCAGCTGAAAGCGTGCAACTCCCAGTTTGCAAGTTGGCATGTCATTGTGCGTGAGTTTGAGGTTTAAAAACTGGTTGGGGGACAGATCCCTTGACTACGGTAACCCCTGAAAAGCGTTAGTTCTGCACATTGAAAGTACCCGAGCCACTACAGGGCCTCCTCTTCATCTCGTATCAAGGCACCCTGGGCGGTCAGAACTAACGCTTGGCTTGTGCCACCCGAGCAGCATCTCTTGGTTCTGCGAGACATCAGCAAACAGTTGCACAAACACAGCACAACTTCCTGCAAAAATGTTTCCAACAACACCCCTACCTCTCTTCGCAAGATTCCTCCCTGCATCATCCAACGTTCTGAACAAACCTGTCCATGGCATCAAGAAAATCATGCACTTACACTTACACACAAGCAATCCGGCCGCATGCACCAGTACTTTTACTGTTCAAGTCCAGCTGACTCATCCAAATTGCGCAAAGAGTTTCTCATGTTTAGTTGCTGGGTATGCGAGATCCTTGCTGGGTTCTGGACGAACTACCAATGAAACCAATGCAATGATTATGGAACAAAATTAAACAAATGGTTTGAAAGGTATTGAAAGGTATCGTATAGTGTTTAGAAGCTGCCATCCTTTAAGTGACAAGCAACAGCGTACCTCATCCACAAAGGAGGCAGTGTGGGAGATCACCAGCACGCCACCGCTAAAGCCCTTCAACCCAGCAGCCAGAGCTGCTAAGGCCGGCTGGTCCAGGTAGTTGGTGGGCTCCTTGAAAGCCACCACTGTGATCTGCATGTCATAAGCTACGGCCAACATGGTCACCCCCAAAGGACCCCCCAATCTTGGTGATGTCTTGTGGGCCAAGAAAATGTAGGTAAATGTAGGTAAATATACTTTGAACTGACTTTGAACTAAATCAAACCAATCAAAAAAACAACGCAACTACCATCGTGTGTCCAAGGGCTGGACATCCAGAACCAGAAGATGGGGAGCCAACCAGGTAGAGGCCTCAGTTGCGCGGTTTATCCCATGCTGCCTCTCCAACTTGGCCATGTTAGATACATTGGGTATTGGTCAGATGACTTGCTATCAGAAAAGTGGATTCAAATCTGAGGTTCAATTTCTCTTGGATTTGGACCCATACCAACATCCCCTCAAAAAAAAATCAGCCGCGGCAGCTCAGCAATCTGGTGGCTCTGAGGTCCTGCACTGCAAGAACAGCGCGAGCACGCTGACCGCTGGAAAGAGCGCCCAGGCGGCGGTGGCAGGCCTCCCCAGCTGTTTGAGCAGCCATGTCTCATGTCATTCTAAACAGCAGTTGTAGCATGGTGCTTGATTAATGTCTTTTTCATCTCCCCATCCCTTTCCAAAGACGCAAATCATCTCTGGGAAGCGGCCTTTGGCCGGATCAAAAAAAACGAATCCAAAGGGATCGGAAATTGCTGACAGTGCATGAAAATTATTTCCAAAGGAGAAGTGCGATATCCCTTTTGAAGGGAATCCGGACAAAGCGCGCGGAAACTGCATGCATGACCCCTGCAGTGTTGCGCACAACCATTGTCTCAGAGCTAGCCTAAGCCCAAAAGTGGTCTGACATTTGAGCACCTAGTGCTTTCATGTATTCCTTAACCAACCACTGTTCATACTCCTGCTGCAAACCATGCCAGCTTTCAATCAATTTGGCACACTCATCAGGATTGTTCGAGACAATGCTACACTTTTTGGCAAACTTGTCTGTCTGAATGCTGATTTCGCTGTCCAGATTCATAGTTTTGCCTTTTTGGAGAACGCCAGCAACCATCACTGCCGGCTTTCGATTTTTTGGACGAGCCCAAACAAATGTGTCCTTGAGCGTGTCTTGGATGAGGACAGCTTCGTATTTTGAGAGAGACCCCTCTTGCCAGTCCACAGAAATGTGAGCCGTGCGGTACTTGCAATAAGGCTCACAAAGTTCTTAATAAGGCTCACAAAGTTCTTTGAGTGCCGTTGCATACTGGTCACGGACTCTGTCAAATCTGGAGATGGCATGTTTGCTCTTCAATTCCCTTTGAAGGTTCAAAGAGAGGAGCCGAGCACACATTGCGAACTGAAGTTGGGAGAACAGTTCAAACTCACTCTCGTTGAAACCATCTTTCTGGCCCTTTGCATCATTGAGCTGTGTCAACATGCTGTTAATCACACTCTGAAGAATCCCGTCGCCCTTGTCAACCTTCTCCTTCTTGCCCTCTGGGTTTTCGGTAACTTGGATTCCTTCCAAAACCTCCAAGGCAGTCTTCAGATCGGCTGACAATTTCTTGACTTCATTGTCTAGGACAACCTTCTTCATCATCTTTTCTGTTTTCTCTAACTTCTTGTCATCCTTTGTCAACCACTTGAGCAGGCCGAACAGGACTATCGCAGGAATCGCCACGCCAGTGGCCACACCTGCAACACCTGCAACACCTGCAACACCTGCAACCACGCCGGTGGCGCAGGCTGCAACTTCGACCAAGCCTGCAGCTGCGTCCAAGCTTGTCCCGCACTGCGCAAAAACCTCTGTCACGGCCTCAGGTTCAGCACCTGCCTCTTGAACCCACTCAAGTGCCTCGAGTTGTTCGTCGATGACATCCATCAATGGCTTGGGTGTTTTCTTAGCCCAAGCAGTACATGGTTGACAGGATGCACCCTTGCATGGCTTGATGCGTTTGGTCTTGCATTGCAGCAGAGTCCAGCTTCTTGAACACCGCGTTGGTCAAATTTTTGTCGACCTGAACACTTCCACCAGCCCCCATTTGGCGTATGGCGGGCAGCTGCGCCGTAGGGAAAGGAGGCAGAAGACCCTTGAGTCAAAGTTGAGCCAGCTTCTTTCACAAGTGGCAAATGACATTCAATATTTTTCAGTACAGTCTGAGGAAAATCCACGGAACTAATTCTGTCAACAGGCTGCATGCGTCACGGTTGGAAGATAGTAGCAGCAATGGTCTTCACAAGCACTTGAATTATATACTCGCCTCAGCATGTGTATGTTTGTGCGTGACGTGGTTTCTACCATTGGTTCTTTTTGTGCTACCTATGTTCACATAGCTAAACAGGTTGCACCGGCCTCCTCCTTCGAGAGCCCAAATCCAGCCAAATGTGCCTGGTGGTGTAGTCACCGCCACATTTCTCAAACCTCGACTCACTCTCCTCACAGTCCTCACATGCCTCACCTCGACTGCCGGAGAGGTCAAAGGACGGCTACTCAAACTTCTTTGTGCAGCTTGGCGTTCGTCCTTGCTCAGATATTTCAATCACAAGGCTTGTGCAACAAAAACACACAAACAACAAACAAGACAAGACTCGAGAATAAATTGGAGGATGGGACAAGGTTTTGCCATGTCAAGATTGGACTCGAGCGTTAAAATCCAAATCCAGCCTATCCAAATCCCACGCACATTTCAGGAGGCACGTTCGGCTCCTCGCGCTTGGCCATACCCAAGCATCCCATTGAGGCAACCTACTCAGCGATTCGGCCACAACCACCTAGTCTTTGACTGAAAAGTTATATCATGTTTTGTCATACTTGTTAAACTGTATTTTTTGAAGCGTGTTAAATCGTGTTGAATCTTAGTACCTGTCATGCTTCGCGCCTGTGATCTGGACATCCAAGTGGTATTTGTCCTGCGATCTTTGGAGGTTCAAGGCAGCAGGCAGTGCAATGTGCTAAGAACGTTGACTCCATCCCATCTGCTCTCATGACCTGCTGGAGGTGCTTTGCTCTGGATCCATGTTTGGGTGTGGGGAGGCTAAAACTCGACAAGCGGCCGTCTTGGAAACCCTGTCTATCCATCAAGTTGTTTGTGTCTATACATGTGACAGCTCTCTCAAGGTGAGTTCAATTTGAACTTGAACAAGGTACACCAAGAAGAACCCCTTTACACAAAGGCAGGTTTGTCCCCTTCCGTCCAAGCTCACAGCGGGTATGAGGGACGTCCACCAGACAAGCAAACAATGGCCCACCTGCCACGCCAACGCATCTCGTACTCGTATCCCAGGCGTCCACGCTGTCGCCTGCCGCGGAGCTAAGACAGTGTAGGCAACATGTTTTTGTGCAGTCAAGGTGCCTGAACTATCTGATGGACATAGGCATGGGTCAAAATGGATAAATACCCGAAAATGATCCAAAATGGCCATCATAATGAGAACTAGGATAAACCTCCGGGGGGTTGATTGAATGCCTATCTTCTTAAAGATCTTCTCATCCAGAACAGCCACAGTTGCAGAGCCGGCACCTATCCGCAATGATCTCTGGCTCCAAGGCCTGTGGGCCAAAACAAATGAGCCAAATGTCTTTCCAGCGGTTTTTTCCTGCGGTCGAAAGGCCAGCCTGTGGGTGATCCTTTTCGCAAATCACTAAGTGGTCATCGACCACCCGGAACCTCGGTGCTAGATCACAGCGTTGGCAACGCAGCTGCGAAATTCCCGTGACCAATTCGCCTGCTGTGGTGGCGATCAGGGCCCGGGCGCCTTTGGTTCCGCGCATTCTTCTTCGTCTGCACGATTGGCTAATGCCTATAGTTTCCAGAAACACGGAACCAAGATGCAAGCACCAAAAAGTCTAAGGGGCACCTCTGTGGAAACAAAGTGGTTGTGCTGGAACTATCAAAGCGAGTATAAGTAAAAACAGGAATGGAATGACGACAAAACAAGATTAGGTTCCTCTCCTCTCGATCTTCGTTGCCCTGAAATCGCCATAGGATGTACCTGGACGGCTGAACCCCTGCAAGCCAGTAAAGAACCGTTCGGAAGGATTTAATCCCCACCACTTGCACAGCAAGGGAGAAAAAGTTGAACGATTCGACATGGTACGAAATGTCCACTGCTCTGGTCTCTTGATGTCTCTTGAACAGCTCAGAGTTCTTAGTTCTTCGATGTTCTTAGTTGGGGTCTGAGCTTCGAGCTCCACAGCGGTGAGTTCTAAGTGTTCTTCGAGGTGATGGAAAGCATGCTGCGCAACGTAGGCCATTCGCAGGTTTCTGGCGAGGAAGCATGAAATGAATCGAAACATATCAAAACGATGGGATGATCTTAGAATGATAGGATCGCAACACAATCACTACACAAGCCAGGGCAACGGATGTCGCCAAGCATTTCCTGCCAAAGGAGCTAGTTCTCCCACCACCTTGCCGAAAAACTGCAAGCACTGTTGAACATACTTGAAGGCATACATTGGACAAGTAAGTGACCGTCTCACTAAAGTGCTTACGTGTTGGCTCTTGACACTGCAGCAATATTACTCAGTATTTCATTGTATTTCTCGTTCTTGTTGCTTGTTTGGCTTCTTGCAATTCATAGATTGGTTGAGAACGACCACCATCGGCCGCAGCAATAGCAACAACCACCAGCCCAAAAGCACCGGAACCAAAAAAATGCAGTACCAGAAGGGCCACCATAGCAACTGCATGACAACATCGAAGAGAACAACAAATGACAACAAATGCCATAGCAACCGGGCCCCCGGCCAAGCCAGCCACTGTGGACTTGCCGGCACCGTTGGGACCCATGATGGCCACACGGCTCCTGATATCGTGCAAAGAGCTCACACCGAACACCACCCCGGAAGAGCTGGAGCTTTCCAGAAGAGCTGGCTTTCTAATGCTCTATATTATACATGTATATATATATAATTATATATATATATATATAATTATATATATATATATAATTATATATATATATATGTTTATCTATTTTGGGGGGGAGGAGAGTCACAGGCTGTGCAAATTGAGTCGATTTGGAGTTGTGACTTGCCATCTCCTGAGGGAACATTCCACCGTGGCTCCCTTCACAGCAGGAACATTGCTCTCGGGGTATGTGAAGACCACATCCTGCCATCAACACTTCAACAGACCTGCCAGGGGAACCTAGTCCTCACATTTCTTCACCTTCTATCTGCAAATGTTTCAAGACTTTCTCAATTGTCAGATTCCCAGCCTCCAAAAACAAGAACCGCTTTCCTTTGGAACGGACGCCTTCTAGGGGTCCAGGCCTCACTTCAAATTTGGAGCTGCATGATTCACGGCGAACGGCAACCTCCCATTGCCCATTTTGAGGCCCGTTCTCAGGCAGAACGAAGGCGGACAGCGGCTGCGCCTGGCAGAGAAAACCCTTACTTTTGTGGGTATCCGGGTATCCCGGCATTCCCCATTTTTTGGGCCCAAACCGCCTCCTCAGACTTGGAGCCGAGCTGGGCATTTGGCACACGAGCCTGAACAGCTAAATCTTATCCACGATGATCCTAGAAAAGAGATATGGGTTAAAACTGAGGCACCAATGGAGCGACACAATTGGGTGTTTTCGTGTCATTTCGTGAATAAAACTATCCAGGTTGGGGGTTGATTTCTTTTGACCCATCCATCCCATACCCAAGTTGGAGCACAATATCCAAATATCTCCAGTCAATGGGAGTATGATTCCCAACAAACACAGTTCCTCCGGTAACTCCCAAGCCACCCGGCCAAAAAGGTGGAAAAGTTGCCACGATGCATCTGCAACTTGCTCCCATTGACCTCAGAAAAACTATGGTGGAAAATTAATGTTTTTTGCCTTTTGCCCGGTATACTCCAAGCAAATTGTATTGCCAGAATTCTGTCAAATTGTATTCGTCAATTGTCAACGTTGGAAGTGAGCTACTGAGGAAGCCGCGTAAACTATGTGTGTGCAAACCTTGTCAAGGAAAGGCACCTCAAAGGTTTGGCAAAGAGATGCAGAGAGAGATATGGGCGTGGATGCTTTTGGTTTGTGCAGTCTTTGCTGTTTGCATGTCACATATGGTTTCTCCCTCTGAGATGTGCACATCGTGTGACACTACAACAACTGTCACCATCTTCTCAGTGTTGTCCTGGACATATCTGTGCTCATATATCTTGGAAGAATGAACGGCACAAATTCGGAACTGCACAGCATGTCCTGCAATTGGCTGATGTAGTCCACGAGCCAAGCGATGTGCCTTGAGCCAAGATGTGTCGTGATGAGTCGTTACAAGTGGTTCCTCTCATTCCCAAGACTTGCCAACTCCAGCTGGCTACCGCCAGCTGTCGTGACTTGCCCGACATTCCAACCCTCAGTGCCATGCGCGACATCCAAATGTCCAGTTGGCTCATCCAACAGCACCACATCTGCATCCTGGTGGCAATGGCTTTGGTGGCCACCAAAGCCGGGACGCTCACAAGAAATATCGCCATGGCAGATCCAAAAAATGCCGATCCATGGGAGATTGAAAACCATTAAAAAAACCCAGAGATGCATCCAACATCATCCAACATTGCCAATCTCCTGAAAACAGTTTTAAAAAAACGCATGGGCGCCTGCAGGATAGCCCGCGCCAGGCCCATCTTCATACGCCAGCCGCCGTTCAAGGTCTTGATTGGCTGACTAAGCCTGTAACATCTGGAACCGATGGTAAGCTACGGCCCCCGTGGAAATCATTATTCTATGGCTGTGCCTGTGGAGATCCCAGTCGCAATTGACAACTGAAAAAGATCATGTCGGGACATGTCGGGGGTTCGACTGATCACTGTGCTGGCTCTTCAGATAAGTTCTGACCGAGGCTTAAAGACAACCCCCGTTCTGTTGGCAGGGTCATCCTAACCAGTCAATGACCCTCCAAACCAAGCCTGGCTCCTTCATCAAATCCCATGGACTTCAACTCTGCAACAACCTGCATCGCCATTGCATTCAAAGCTGCATCTTGGGTGATTCAAAAGTCCTGTCTTCATATCACCCTCTAGACTCTTGTCATGTGAACCTCGCCTCGTGTTGCTGGCGAAGCATCTGAATCGATGGATCCGCCATCAGGAATTCAATGGGCGTCAAGTCGCAATCAGGAGCTCGCTCTCCAACCTCTCTGAGCAAAGAATTCAATACGGTGGTAACAGCCAAACAATGCCAGGCAAATCTAAGACCCCAGCACCATGCTCCACAAGTGAAGTGCGGATTTCCGATACCTCAGGTAGGGAAGAAGTCCCCAAGGTGGTTGATCCAACATATCTCACGAAAGTGAACCGAAATATACCAGAAATGGTAGAGCTGGCAATTCCCAATTTTCAATGGATACAGTACGATACAGTACAAGTACAGTACATACCGTACCCCAGGCTGATTTGATCTTTGGCAAAGTCCCTGGCAGACGGAAAGCCAGACACCCGGCGATCATGAATCGCTCGGAGAAGCGTACCTCGGGCAATTCAACGTGTAGCTGACTGGTCCAAAACTGATTTATGTCGATCCTGGATCTACAGATTCTACAGATACTCCAAATCTCAGTCCCTGGCTCTTCCCACTGTCGTTTCCACCAACCAATCCATAAACACGCCCTCTCCTCGCAGCTCTAATTCTCAGTAAAAACCTTCCTTTTCACATGTTCAACCGATACCCCTTGCAATCAGGGCTGCCTGTTTCTATCATGCACCTTGATCAGCAATTTGCCACATTGCACTGCCTCGCCTGAGCTGAAGTCTTGCCTCTGTCAAGAGAGTCGCAGCCTAAGGCCACGTGGAAAGTGATGAACCAATCATGTCAGGGTAAAGAGAGAGAGAGAGAAGAAGCCCAAACCCTGAAAGGTCAATGGACAAGAATCATGATTGCGTAATCTTGTCGAGCCTCAAAATTGAAAATTGTCTTTGGCAAAGAAAAAGGTTCCATCCTTACTTTCGACAAATCAATGGGAATCCAGGAAACTCGTCAAACGCCAAAGCCCCAGACCCCACAAGCGAGAGTGAAGGTGCAGTCGCAGAGCTGGGGAAGCCTTTCCTGGCCACACTTTATCGCTCAGGAAGGCCAGCACCACAGCAGCAATCTCGCCTCGTCAGAGTCTGAAGACAACAGGTTCTCCTCCACATCATCTGGTGCACAAGCCTTGGAAACACCACGATTGGATCCAACAGGGATGGCAATTCCAGCAAAGCTGAAACTGGCGATTGCTCTCGGACGTCCCCTGTCCCAAAAAATGAGCAATGACTGGGCACAGTCCAACTTCGCCTTACGAAGCAAAATTCATCATATTTGTGAAGGCATCCAGGCCATCCAGCACTAGGGGCGCAGCCAAGCGCTCAGCTACTGTTCGAAGGCTTGAAATTAGGCCTTTGAAGTCAATGTAGCTGGAAGCCGAACCTGGGCAATACTTGCTGTGCAGCGGGAGAGGTTCTGTCTTTCGTGGACATGATTTATCTTAAGGATGATGGCTGTGCTTAATACACATCTTGTTTCAGCTTGTTGCTATATCCTCAAATTCTTACATAGACTGCGCCAGCTTCATCCCCGGATCTTCTGCACTAGGCCCGGCCTGGCAAGGCACTCTCAAGCAGTGGCACCAAACGGTTGCGCCAGGCATTGGAAGAGTTGCGCCCGAAACCAAGACAAAGTAACACCACCTCATCATATCATGCAATGGAACCCATGCTGAAGGACTCGGTTCGTTGGTTCACACTGCACTTTTTTTATCATCTATAAAGAGGAAGGTTGGAAAATCAACGACTTTTCCGGATTCTGTGGGGATTGCATGTGCAAGAGCTCAGCTGGTGAGCAAAGGGAGTTTGAAATTATTACAATTTCTTGACTGTTCAATGCAGCACAACCAGGTACAGCATTCAGTCTAAGCATTGCACGTGATCTAGCACTACATCACGAACACTGCCAGGGCATGGTGCTGGAGCAACATCACGCCCACCACCCACAGCACCTTCAAACAATGCCAAACTGAGAGAAATATCATGTTCATTCTTCATATTCGATATATGTATTGTTCCATATTATTCCATTGTTCTTTTAATTGGCAAACCTGTCAGAATTGGGTGGTTAAAAGTTAAAAGTTAAAACAAGCACTGACCAAAATTTTGCCCACCAAAGACCAACATGTACACCACAGTTGCAGTTGCCCATGCCTGCAAGAGCTACATCTGCTTCAGTCACTGCCATCTCCAGAATTGCTCGAAGCTCCTCACAATCAGTATGCAGAAGCAAACGAGCCTTCCAGTAGCCTTTTCTGCATTTCAACAGCACTAAACTGCTGCTCCCAGTAAATTTCTCCGTGGTGTTTTGAAGGCTCCTTGCGCACTGCGCCACTTCGGTCTGCAGCTGCAACCTCCGACAAAGAGTCGTGAGCTCGAGTGGCTACAGCCCTCACGTCTGGGTCCTAAGGCAGAACAAACATTGAATGATCATCTGCATCATCTGGACACCTCAAAAACAAGTTCTCCCAAATCATTCAAGTGCACCTGGGAATCTTGGGATATGTCCGTAACCGCTTGCGTGCTGCGTGAGTGATGTTTTCCTGGTACCATAGCCGTGATGCTGAGCCCTGCACTGCCACCTCCTCGCTGATGCGCTTCAGCTGTGGCAAAAGTGATGGTGCAAAAGGTCTCAGGTCGGCTACGGCAGAGACAAGACGTCCCATGTTCTCCGCGATGAGACAAGCCTCACAGAAGACGTGAATAGTGTTGAATTAGTGTTGATACTCCACACGTGGGCCCGTTTTATTTCCGAACCTGCCTGGCGCTGTGTGCGAGCGTTTCGGCTCTTCAAGCCTTTACCTGAAAGCAGAAAGACAACTGAGATAAATAGCCATGATCTCCAGCACACTAGGATTCCACCATATCACCTACAATCTTGGGTACATTCATGCTGAGACTCAGGCTTAGGATGGGCAATACGACTGCAAGTGCAGGGGCGGTAACCCGCTGAATAAAGATAACCTCTGCAAGGTCCCGCACGCATTTGGAGACCTTCAGCAGGAAAAAAACGGATTGAAAATGGGTAGAATGATGCACCTACATTCTTGCATCTCTCTCCAAAGGCAGGCCTGAACATGTTCAAATTGGTGAATCTACTGAGCTTTCACAACAGTGCCATGTGCATGTCTTACACAGGGCTAGGTTTCAAACATCACGGTTGCCTTTGGCACAGCTCATGATCTCATCCATGTGAGGCGTTAGATCAGAGTTGCCCGAAAGGGACATGAGCACATCCACCGCTTCTGTTGCCACAGCGCGCACCTTCACCAGCTGCGTCTGCAGAAGGTAGTGGAACGCAAAAACACAAAGAATTCAAGATTGAATGAGAGGCGAAGTCAAGGACCTTCACATACCGTAAGTGAACCCAAGTGGCCTCTAGGTTTCCCTGGAAACACTGGCATGCAAAGTTCCATTTTTAGGCATAAGTGTCTCCAGTCAAATGCGCCATACCCACACCATCCTTCCCCCTTGGCCTCGTGGCTGGTGTCTACCAGCAATGCTGTTGTGATAGGCAGAAGCTCTGGAAGCTTTTCAGCAACTGCAGCTTCACCATCCTGCAGCGTCAGAAATTCCATAGTTCCTTGGGTAAACCGTGCTTTTTCCCCCTGAAATAGAGGTGCTGTAATTTTTCCTTGACCTGATTATGGGAGTAGCGCTTCAAGACATCTCCAACGCAATGTCAGGAGTTGAAACATGTTGCAATGCCTCCGTATCTGTATATACTACCAGCATTCAAGCATTTCAGCTCCTTGCTGCGTCGCCAGCAAAGCTTCAGAAGCTTCCTAATGGACAAACAGGCAGTTCAAAAAGCTGCACTAAACCTACCCTGTCCATCCCTGTCCTATCCTACAAGTAACCCTTAGCATCTCCAAAGCCCAGTGTCAAGCTGTGCAGCTTCATGGCAGGACTGCGTCGGGGCTCCAGAGATGCCGCCAAGGCTGGCAAAAGAGCTTCAAATGCAAACGGATCTGAACCTGGAGCATTTGCAGGGCTGCACCCGGAGCACGAGCAACGAGTCTGTTTTGCAGGATCAGCTCTTTGATCAGGTATAGTATACAGATCCAGAAACTGTAAATTTTAAATATTCGGAGATGAAATTAGTGAAATATTGGGTTCAGCCAAACTCAAGGACTCCAGGCGGCCAACTTGGCCAACTTGGCCAACTTGGCCAACTTCTTTGCTTCAGAGACGTCCCACCCGTGCCTTTGACCAGGGCTTCGGTGGCCGCACAGGCCGCAGAGCGCACTTCCGTATGCCGGTCCTCCACCTTTGACAAAGCAGCCACCAAGGTCCGCAGCGGCAAAGGCGCACCCGAACTCCCAACGCTTTGGGCCTTGGATTTCTGGAAAAATCCGAAAAGCATAGAAAAGCACCAAGAACATCCGAGAACATCCGAGAACTCTTCACAAACTCTTCACAAAATGAGTAAATTCTGTGGAGATAGAAGCTGTTTGCACCGATGGCAACAAAACATAACAAAACTGGGACTCGATACTTTATGGATCTGAGCAGACTGCAAGACGTTCGAGGCCACGCAGTAGTGTGGCGTCTCCCTCCACCGGGAGCAGTAGGACCTGTTCTCATCATGTTGTAAGCTCATCATGTTGTAAGGCAAAATGTCCCCCTTTTGACTTTCTTGAGTTTGAAATGCAGTTCGCCAAAGGTGGGGAATGAGATGGACATAAAACGCTTCAATCTGAAACGAATCCATGGCAAGGAGAGGCCTGTGTGATACAAATTATACAAATATATAATATGTATATATATATATATTATAACCTCTAGTATCACACCACCAGCCTCATCCAGCGCAAGCAAAGCGCGAGCCTGTGGAAATCTCTTGGTGGGGATTCTGCCAGGATAGTGCCAGGTCGATGGGTCAAATCAGTTCACCTTCGTACCGAGAATCGGTACCCTTCTGTTCACATCAAAATCGCTGGCTGTTGTGAATGTTCGTCCCCAAAGTAGATGGTTTATCATGGTTTTCTCCAAGAATGGCTACCTTTTTACGAGAAATCATGTATATACGTTGACAATCATTAACATATAGAATGTCTACATGTTGTTTTTCAGATATGCGGATTAACCACTCGACTGGGGGTTATACATCATGGTATACCCCAACTTCGCCGTGGCCTCCTCGGTTCTGCCTTTCAACAGGGACCCAAGGGCGCTGCTGGCAACGGCAGCAGCATGTGCCACACAGGGGGCACCACCCACATGCCGTGCCAGCTCCTCCGGGAAAGCTGATAGACTGGGAACTGTGACCCAACATGTATGGGGATGTAATACATCTATTTATACCACTATACTGACTATACTATATATAAATATATATACATAATATCATCTACCATAGTTGATCTATCTATCTATTCACTTGTATATGATATGATTTATCGGGCGCAGATATTCACCAATGTTCAGCAAATGCGTCTGAATGTGTCCACTCTGCTCCCAAGTCTCCTGAATTGCATCCCTGTCTCCCATGGCCAATTGTGCTATTGCGGCACCCACTCCTCAAGCTTTTCGTGAGGGTGGATGCAAAGCAAGAATCTGTGTGTTGTGAAGCGCGTTGAAGCCGCGTACAATACATGCCTGTAGTTGTGTTATTAAAAGCTCTGATGAACTTATCAGGTTTCACGCCTGCGAGGGCAGCACCCATGGACACAGCTTTGAGCTGCGGGGCCGCTTTCCACATGCCATCATCTGCATCAATGCGGTGGAAAGCTCTGCATATCACAAGAATCACAAAGAATTGATGGCCTTGCTTGGGCTGCATGCTGGGAGCCCAAAAATCCTCGTCTTCTGCCTCCACAGGACTTGCGAACAAGAACTTGCCTACTTGCAGCACAGAACAGCTGAGCACCTCTGCATGAGGAACTGGTGGAGGAGGGGGTCGAGCCTGATGCAACATCAATGCACAAAAGATTCAAAAGATTCAAAAGACCAATTGTATCACAAATTTTGTATCACAACTTGTATCAGAAATTTCATGCTGTTTGGCTAACCTGGTGACCTGGTGATCCTTGCATCGTACATGGCCTGGGTCGGCACTCTACTTTTCTCGCATCCAAGTGCCTGGTCTTCGTCCTCCTGGCACAAGAATGACGCATCCTTGAAATCCTTGAAATGATGAGAGAAAGCTGAGGAAACACACAAACTGTCTTGGGGGTCAAACCGCCACATTGTCGACAGCACTCCACACACAAGCATAATTTCGGTATATAGGACATCCATGATAAAACTGAAACTCCCTCGAAAGGAAAGTAAGATCTAGAAAGCAGAAACCGACTTCACCCAGAAACTGAGGAAAGTTTTCTCCCTGTCGCCTCCTCTGCATCCTCTTCTGGCCTCATGGCCTTTGCAGCTTCCGCCTCAGCCTCTGCTTGGGCTTTCGCCTGCGCTTCGGCCTTTCGCTTGGCGATGGCTGCTCTGGTAGCCTGCGAGGTACGGAAATCATAGGAATTACCCAGCAAACAATTGGCTTTTTATGATGTTACAGTACTGTTACATGATATGCCATGCATCAACCAATCATCATCTAAAGCCATCTAAAGCCATCTAAAACCTAATTACGTCGCGCCTCCAAGAGTTTCTGACCATCTACAGCTGGCTTGGCGGTATCGACTTCAGCACCTGGATCCAAGACATGAAAGGATAAGTCAGTGGAAATTTGGACGGAATAATTGAATGGCCTGGCTTGCCCGCATCTCGCCACTGGTTCCATGTCCTCAGTATTTCAACATGTTCGCCCCAACCCGGACGTTGCTCCTCATCATCATCATCATCATCATAATCATCATCATCATCATCACCACATCATGATCATCATCACATTAAAATTTGCCACCCCCTATGAACAATATGTTGACTGGGGTAATAACATCAACTTTATCTTCATGAGGGGTCAAAATTCGCCACCCCCTCTGAACAATATTTTGACTGGGGCAATAACATCAACTTTAACTTCATAAGGGATCAAAATTTGCCACCCCCTATGAACAATATGTTGATTGGGGTAATAATATCAACTTTATCTTCATAAGGGATCAAAATTCGCCACCCCCTATGAACAATATGTTGATTGGGGTAATAACATCAACTTTATCTTCATATCCACCTGAAGTCAGACGCGGAGCAACGTCAGGGTTGCAGCGAACATGTTTAAGCCGTCCACTTAGAACTGAACATTCTGGGACGCACCAAAAACATCAAACACATGGTCTCTGCCAAAGCAAAGAGTTCGAAAGCGTGTTCAAACATCTTAGGCATGCCACTCATCTTCTAATTTCTTCTCTTGCTGCAGTCGTTCTTTGTGCCGCAGTGCCGAAGGGGTTGACCAGGGATCTGCACCTTTTCAAGTTCACTCAAAGTCTCGAATACTCTGCTAAGTTGATGCATGATCGCAACTTGTCACAGCTCAAGCTTGGCACCTGCCAGTGGGTCTCCCTCTGGGGTTCCACTTGCCTCTGGCGCCTCTGGAGCTTCTTTCCCTTTTCCTTTGTCCTTACCTTTGCTACCCTTCTCCTTTCCCTTTCCCTTCTCCTTGCCCTTCTCCTTGCCTTTACCGCCTTTTTCTTTGCCTTTTTCTGCTCCTTTCTCTTTTCCCTTTGCCTGGTTTCTGTCCTTGCCCTTCCCTTTGCCCTTCTCCACCCCCTTCGCTTCATCTTTCATTGGAATGCCTGCACCAGAAGTTGTAAGCAATAGAAAGTGGATCTATTGACAAGTCCAGCTGAGTCACCTCTCTTTGACTTTGCCTGGCAGGGTCAAGCTTCTAGTGAGCACGTACGCATCATCAAACATACTAAAGCAAAGTCTACGTCAATAAACGAGCAAAGGCACTGCAGGATAGGCGATGCGCCTCTTCCTGCCTCTCTTCAAGAATCGCTTTTAGCTCGTTCTCTGTGCAGTAGATTCCCTCGCAAAGGTCCGCCGACAGACTTCACATTCGTGAGTCTACACTGGATGAATTCAACATATATTCACTGATACATTTTGATACTCTGTCCCTCATTTGCCTGGCCTGATCTGAATCATCGTCCAGAAGAGCACCAAAATCCATGCAACTCAAGCCTCACAAGTCGGCCACACTTCTGGATATTTCTAGATGCTGCCGGTACTCCATGGGATTCAAGCTTTCCAGCTGCCTCGACTTGGATCCACTTGGTATTCAGCACAAAGCTCCAGGTAGTCCTAGATGGCAAAAACATACAAAAGCTCTGGGAGCTGTGAAGACCTGCCAGGTGTGAAAGGCTGAGCTTCTTCAGGGCTATGCCGGCTATGCCGGCTATGCTTGATTTTTCTCCCGCCGCTTTTCTTCGAGCTCAAGGCTCGTGCCGATCTGGACTCCACTTGTGTACATGTGTGCCCTTACCGGTATAATAACCTATAGGGCCAGGATTCTGCCTATATCTCCTACTTGGCATTGTGGCCGTACTCCAATCTAGCAAAACGACTCCATTCTTGACCAACATGCACAATATGTCCCTATGCGTCGTGTACCATTCATTAGCAAATGCAGAGTCTCCTCTTTCCACTCTGCATGGTTTCCGTCGAAGCCAGCTTGCTGGACAAACGGCCAAAGCTCCTCTTGACCTACCCAAGCAGACTGAAATGATTTCGTTCCTTTGGGATGAGTACCACATCATTCACAACAGCACTGTGGAGTCTCCCACAACTGCGCCCTTGTTTTTACAAAACTCTTAGCTGACCCCTGGAACAACTTGGCCAACAGATTCCAGGGAGGCCTAAAAAGCCGTCACCGTCAGTATCCAGGATCTCAAACCTGGAAGCTAAACACAAATGCGAATACTCAAACAGCAAGTTATGAATCTTGACAAGTCATGACTAAGCTGATTTTGGCACTAAGTGAAGAACACTGACTGCTTCAAGTCTTCCCGGCTGTAGTGCACCTCCTGCGGAGACAGCAAACCAAAGCACTTCTTGGTAGACCGAGGTACCCGACCCAAAAATTTTTCGTTTGTCTTCCTTTCTCTTCTCGCAGTACGTTCAGGATATAGTTCCAAAATTGCGTCTGTGCAATATGTTCTCGCAGTACATTCAGGATACAGTTCTCTAAAGTCCGGAATGGAGCGTCTGTGCATTGCTCATGAAAGGAACCACACCATTGGTGAAACCGCAGCTGAATGGTTTTTGTCCTTCTTTTCAGGCTTTAGGAAAGCAACATCCTGACAGAGCCAATGTGTCAGTGTGCGTCTTCATTTGGCAAGGATTTGCTGCCAAAAACCAAAATGGCTGAACACAATCACTTAAGCACACAATACATGATTTTAAACGTCACAGGGATGCAAAAATGTGCAAACAATATGTAAGGATCCCTCGGGCGCGCGACCAAGAAACTCTACCGAGTCCAAGAAAGAAACAGGTAGCAGTGGAAGCGCAAAATGTCCAATCATGCCATGTCGATGGAAAATCCTAGAATGTACACAAGACGGCAATCACAAAACAACAAAAATCCCACGATCCTTGATCATCTGTCGAATTTCATCATCTGTCATGCCCACACCTGCAGCTTGAGGCAGCCAGGCACCCAATTTCTTTAAATGTTGGTCCTACTGTGCCTCCAACTTCTGACAGGAACATGAGGATGATAGTCCCTATGAGGGTATATAAATTATAATGTGTGTATGTATATATATATACATCAGTGGTGCCCGCACGAAGCGGGGCGGAAGTTGCCTTAGGGATATACTATAAGCCCTTTTTCATCTATAGAATTTGCATGCGCCGTGCGCCAGCCAGGCCCGTGCGTGCGCGCTTTGTCCGAAGCTGTTGCACAGGTGTTGTCCAAGAACATGACCTGCGCACGACCCTAGCGCAATGCAACGCCAAGCAAACACTTTCCTCACACTTCACACTGCACTCTTCACACTTCACACTCCACACTTCATCTCATCTCAAATCATGTGAGCTTTTCTCACCTCATCTCAGCTCTTCTCATTTCACCCATGTCATCTAAGTAGGTTCTTCTCAACTGTTTTCATCTCATCCGAGCACTGATCAACCTTTCTCGTCTCCTCGAAGTTCGCCTCAACTCATCTCAGCTGTTCTGCACGCCAGAAAGCTCTTACTGTGAGAGAGAAGTCTCTTGCACACAAAAACCATTGGGCGCAGAAAGCGTTTGCACACAGGAACTTGGGACACAGATGCATTTACACAGAAAAGCCTCTCCAAAATACTTTGTACCACAAAGCTTGCACAAAGCACTTCCCATTACTACTTTGTACTACAAAGCTTGCACAAAGCACTTCCAGTACTACTTTGTACTACAAAGCTTGCACAAAGCACTTCCCAGTACTACTTTGTACTACAAAGCTTGCACAAAGCACTTCCCACTACTTTGTACTACAAAGCTTGCACAAAGCACGTTCCTGTACTACTTTGTACTACAAAGCTTGTACAAAGAAACTTTTACACAGAGAAGCTTTTACACACAGAGAAGCTTTTACACATAGCAAGCTTTTACACACAAAATCTTTTACACACAGCAAGCTTTTACAGAAACAAGTTTTCACACAGAGAAGCTTTCTTGTACATAACCACAACAGGAATTGCAGCTCTCAAGCCGGATCTCAGCGCCAAAGCAAAAAAAACGCGATTTTGAAGCACTTTCTAAAAGGACTTTTAAATGGGAAATTGCTAGCACCAAAATTGAGAAAATCTACTGACAAATCACTGTCGCAGCCTTGATGCAGCCACTCCAATACTATTTACGAGATCCAGCTGCAAAAGACAATAGTATTACGCATGCAGCCGCGGCACCAAGCAACCTTGACGCAGCCACTACATTGCGATCTGCAGACACTGAAATGCAAGACACGATAGAACTACGCGCAACGGCGTCGGAAATTGCAGCTCCAAAACCGGATGGATCTCGACGCCAAAGCGACAAAAGACGATTTTGAAGCACTTTTTAAAAAGGCTTTAAAAGGAAAATTACTGGCGCCAAAAATTGAGAAAATCTGCTGACAAATCACTGTCGCAGCCTTGATGCAGCCACTCCAATATGATTTAAGATCTCCAGCTGCAAAAGACTGTAGTATTACGCATGCAGCCGCGGCGCCAAGCAACCTTGACGCAGCCATTACAATGCGTTTCGCATCATAACGTAGCAAACCTGCACGTATCTATGCACATGGCAACACCAGGATGACAACAATCATGCAGCCATTCCAATGCAATCTGCAACCACAGATTCCAAAACACTCTATAACTACGCACGCACAAGCACACCCAAAGCAGCTTGAAGCCACCGTTACAATGCGGCAAAAAAAAAAAGGCAAACCGACCGCAGCCGCAACCGCCGCACACAGGAAGTACCTCTCATCGCCGGCTGCAGCCACTTGACACGGAAAAACACAAGGTTTCGTGCTCCGGCTTCCTCCCCAACACAAGCCCCATGCAACATTCATGCAGCCATTACAATGCGTTTCGCAGCATCACGTCGCAAACCTGCACGTATCTACGCACATGGCAACACCAGATGACAA
>Ga0126342_10000195_pt1:0-5000 | contig 51851 bp, 40 predicted proteins | sample Cyp1metagenome_FD_92528 | JGI IMG/M metagenome (GOLD analysis project Ga0126342, IMG submission 92528) | Coral microbial communities from Lord Howe Island, Old Settlement Bay, Australia - Cyphastrea 1 metagenome | ecosystem: Host-associated > Invertebrates > Cnidaria > Coral ...
CATATTATATATTACATATTATATATTACATATTATATATTATATATTATATATTATATATTATAAATTATATATTATATATTATATACTATATATTGTATCTTATATATATATATTACACATAAATTATATATAAACTGTATATTATATATTATATATGATAAATTATATTTTGTATAATATATATTATGTATTATATGTATTATATATTACATATTATATATATATATCATATAATAATGATAATAATAATAAGAATAAATATATATATATAATTATATATATATTATGCGTATAGTCCCAACACACAAGCTTTATTAACACACCACAGCATTGGTATCGGATTATCTATACGTACATCACACTGTTTTGTTGTCTTACTTGCCTTTAAGATTCTGAGTCAACATGGGATACCCAAAATGGCCCAGAGACCATACCCATTCCATTCCCGCGAATCTTGGGATGCCCACAAATAGCCATTTAGGGGGGGAAATATTATGATAATTGATAGGAATTGGGGGTTATTCTATTTTCACACAAACCCATAGCCTTTCGGGCCTTTCGTATCCCTAGATTTATAGGTGTAGGTGAGATCTTGTTTGTAATCTGTTCGGGTGCAACATGTGTACTGTGGAACGCCCAACGATAACGCTAACACTATTTCAAGTTTCAACAAAGCCACAAATGATGGACTTCTTTTAAGGTCAAGGAAACCTCCCATTCAGGTATGATTTCCAAACTTACATTAATTAAATCAGCTATATCACCATTTCTTGGTTAAATCCCTTTTTTTTGGTGGATTTCAATCCCCGGAATATAATCCCAACTGTGAAGAAAGCAAGTTAGAAATCCCATATGTTGGTGGATAGCTTCCCTGGCTGCGTTCTGCCAGAGGTCCCAGGCAGGACAGGTGTTGCCGCTGTTCACGAATCGTTCCATCGAGGAGCGAAGCTGCGGGTGGTGAGAACCTCAGCTGAAAATGGATGTGTTGCTCCCCCACTTACCCTCTGGTTATGACTAACATAGCTATTGAAAATGGCCATTTATAGTGAGTTTTCCCATTAAAAATGGTGATTTTCCATAGCTATGTTAGTTTACCAGAGGGTATGGCAAGGGGTACAATGTCAACCCTGGATGAGACCCCTAGGCTGCTTAATTGGGGGAGTTAGCAATGAAGTATCATAGTATGACTATTTGGAAGGTAGCCTCACAATTCATAAACCATGGTTTATTCATCCAGGGTTGACATGAATGGTCTAGATAATAATCCCAGAATGGTTTGGCACATAATAAATCCCTAATCATCACCAACGATACTTTCTACAAGGTGGTGCCGCCCTGTGATCTTTCTGGGTGTCTAAAACCCCCGTAACGATGGCAATATATCGACCATAAGCCATTGCGCAGCAATAGTTAAGCTAGTGATTTGAACAACATTTATTCATTGTTTGGGGGCCCACCTTAGCTTGCGGGGATATTATCGAAACTGTTTTAAGTACCACATCACCCAAAATGTTGAGTCATTGGTGTATATTCATGGTGATATTGATGGGAACATAATAGAATTGTGTTGGGACATAGGTGCGATTGGACCTCAACACACCAAGGGGGATTTACCCAGTGATGGCTAGTAGCTAGTAGGCATACTTCTGGTTGATAAGATAATGCCATGAATGAGGACTTAAGATCACTGGGGTTGTTAGCAGCTTACTAAGTGGGATGATCCTTCAAATAGGGGATGATGGGGGTTATCACCAACAGACCAATCCAGTAAACCACAAAAATGTGGATACAAGTCTGATAAGAGTAAACACGTTGAATCAACATTGTTGATTGATTTATAGGGCAATTTGGATGGTCTCCACAATTCTGAACTTGGAAGTCCAGCGCTATAAGCAGGAAGCTGAAACTGGTACGGTCTCTGAAGTTCCCAATGTGTTGGAAGTGGCTTCCCAGCCTGAGCCAAAATAAAACTGACCATCAATCGTATAACTTCAGTTCTCATCCTATAATCAAACGTAGTAACGGAAATCCTCCATTTAGTTCGTTGATTTTCCCAGATATACATAAACCTCCATGGCTAGTTCAGAAATTTCCAAGCGGCCCGGTATCTCTGAGTTCAGTGCTGAGATAGCAGAAGGCTGCTGGCACATCCTGAGCGATGAATTTCACCCACTATCCTGATCATAAATCCTGGCAAGGATGAAACATAGAAAATGATAGGTTTTTTGTCCAGCCAATATGATGGTTTTGCCAACAATGATATGGATTTTCTTGGGGATATGGGGATTAAATTGCGATAGATTTAAGGAATTATATTAATTAATAGGCTTCGGCACTTTCATAACTTGAAAAGCCTTGAACAGGAAAGGACACAGGGAGATCAAGTTGCAGACCTCAGCCTAAATTTCTGCTAGAAAGTCATGGGTGGATTGGTTTAAGGGAAAAATGGAACCGGAAAGCCCCATGATCTTCATGGGAAAATCTATGGTTTCCTGTAGATGTTCCCTTTAACCAATCCATTGATTAATGTGAGTATGGGTCATCCATCGGTTTCCCACGAATCTGTAGCTGATTGGATGATCAGCAGGAGATTCGACCATGAGAATGTTGTTTGGTTTCAGGTCATCAGTTCCATATACCTTCATACATGTTTTGTATGTATATATATATATATTAATATTATATATATAGATAACATATTGTCTATATACTTATACACAATGATAATCAATCTTCATAATTGACATAACTCTATGTGCAAGCTCAGGATAAATGAACATAATTAGCAAATAACTAACCTTCACTCACCTCAAATACGGAAGGTTTAGCTATGTACCCCATAATTACCCTACATTTATCATTCCTTTCTCAAGTGTCTGCGCCAGGTTACGCGTAATGGGCGAGCCAAGCTGGTCAGCACATCACCTCGATTTCCACCGGCGCTTTTAGGGGAAGTGAGGTGAAAAACGGTCGTTTCCTACGAATTCCAATTAAGTTTCCTGACCAGTTTCCAATACGTTTATGAGGTGTCAAAGGGAAAACAACTTTTGGTTCTTTCGACCAATCATTGAGGGCCCTTACATATACACTATAGAACATTACATTGTATCTGGGTTTGTCTGAGACTAGGGTACCCCCAAATTCCATAATTTATCATCACATTCCCACATTTTCCCTATTACATAGCCATTTGTTGGGTATAGTACGGTATAACCCATTTCCAGACACACCAATTAAGATCCAATAAGTATATATAGAGGTTTCCTAAAATAGGGGTACCCCCAAATCATCCAAAATTAGACTATAGTATTAAAATCCATGGTTTTGAAGGTACCCCTTTTTCAGGAAACCTTCATATGTATTATATACATTTATAACACATGTATATACCATGTTGAGGATCTTCCTGAGATTCGAGCCCACCATGTTGTCTCCGAAGTTCACAAAGTAGAAGGGCGCCTCGGTGCAATGGAGGTTTAATGGGAAAATCATAGGAAAAGGTGGGAAGAGATGGGAAAATCCTATTGTAAATGGAAGGTATATAGCTGGGAAAATCATCGAACTAAATGGGGTATTTTCGGTATTTTCCATTGCCATGTCGGCCATGTGTCATTACCAGAGGGTAAATGTCATGAATTACACCATGCTATTCAAAGTTCTGGACCCCCCCGAATTCTACCCAATTTACCAGTTTTCTATGCACAGGGAACTCTATGTGTATGAAAACATGGAACAAAAGCAAGTATGCAAAAAGGAGGAAAACATACATTCATGCTTCAGAAATCCAGTACACAGCAATTCCAGGGTCAGGAAACCTATGTCAGTGGCGTTTACCACAGACCCGGCCCCTCCTACCATGGATGCTACAAGGTGATGCCCCCCCATTGATGCTAGTTGGTTTAGGAAACCCCATTGACTATAGATATTGATATTATATACAGTATACACATAGCATATAAAACCATAGTTCAACTAGTTACAAACCAACTTAGCTATCTAGGGAGGCGCACGGTGTAATACCATACTCTGCCGCAAGAGGCAATTATTTGGCAGTAGTGAATCGAACCTGTGACTGTTATATAAGTTGAAGTTACAAGTAAAGGCATTTAGAGACACCGTCCTTGGTCTCTCAATGTCTCTCAAATCTATACTATATAGATGCTTAGTACCCGAACTCATCTATCAGCTATCCATACCTGTGACGTTTTTCTTTACATCTAATTTGTAATGGCATAAAAACATGTCTATGGAATTATTTTGATATACTGGCAGGAAAAAAAACATCCTTGCGCATCATATACCAGTAGCCACACAACCGAAGGAAAAGAGAAAACAGTTGATTATCCAAACGTATATTTACAGTACTTGGATTTGCTTTTATATGGGTCCCAAATATAGTAATATTCCCTACAGATTCCCCAGTCATGGTGGATTTCCCATTGAAAATCAAACCTAGTGACATGTCATTGTATATTCTGGGAATATTCATGGAAATATTCCCTACCAAATCACCTTATTACGTAACATTTCATTAAACAAACAACCATAGTCTGCAGACCACAGTGACCACCACCCATCAAGTCACTAGGCAAGTCCTTCCGATGCCACGAAGTAGCTGCAACTGCGGCGACGGGATGGGCTCTTTGGATGGCTTTGGGATTTGACCACGGGGTTTTTGCGGCAAATCAACGTTATACGGATTCAGCCGCCGTTTTTTTCCGTGAAAAAGTATGAACACATGTATTCACCGAATATTTTTGGGTGACCTATAGATCTATAGTTCGTTTTACACCAAATTCTGGGGATAAAGCAGAAAATCATGTCTACTGTCTACCCGAAGACTACTCTACAGGTGCGCAAATACTAGAAAGGTTGCTCTTATTGGACTGTATGTTTGCCTATCACCAATCAACACAGTGTATACCCAAAAAGCAAACAAATCGCTGGATGAGCATGGGTCCCATGGGTCAACTTGTGTCCCCCCAACAGATCGCATG
>Ga0126342_10000195_pt1:10000-51851 | contig 51851 bp, 40 predicted proteins | sample Cyp1metagenome_FD_92528 | JGI IMG/M metagenome (GOLD analysis project Ga0126342, IMG submission 92528) | Coral microbial communities from Lord Howe Island, Old Settlement Bay, Australia - Cyphastrea 1 metagenome | ecosystem: Host-associated > Invertebrates > Cnidaria > Coral ...
TTGTTTTACCCGCATTATAATATATATATAACTATATATATACATTACCTTGAAGCAAACCAACATGGTGATATCACATAACATCATGTTTTGACCACACAATGATCTACACATTCACTACTATTCATGTCTGTATCAGTAGATCACTTGATTATAGGTTCTATTCCCTATTTTATTGCTTACATATCCCCATATTGAATATGTGGCTGTAAATCCATTGAGGAAACAAAAACAATCCAGTCTCACTCATTTTACCCCAGGATTAATTATGCTGATGATCAATGATTATACCATTCGGATGAATTGCCCCCAGGAGTTTGGCTCCACTACTCCTGGGGGCAATTCACCTACCCAGAGTAACATCATGCAGTTGGGAAACTCTTAGTAGCTCCAACTGGCTCCCCACTGTTCATAGGGAATATGTTCATATCGACTCAGCTCCAAACCGCTTCCTGACTATGGCGCCAACCACTACCGCCTCTAAGAGGATGAAGAGTTCCAACACAGAACTGCCATCCAGGAGTCCTGGATGGACCAGCGACATCCAGCGACCACTTCGTAAAGGGAGAACACATTTGGAGGTGGCGAAGGGTAGCAAAATCGCGCACAAACAGTGTTTTTGTTTGATTGTGGATTGTGTATCGGGACTTTACTTAAAACTGAAAGCACGTCTCTGCTGTCGTGTTTTCTTTAAAACTTATGTTCGATGTGAAACCATCCGAATTTTTTCGTGTCTATGATTTTGAGCCGTACAAGGGCCGCTACCTCCTCATATTGCGGGTACCACAATCCAAGAAAAAACAACCACTTCAAGTCAATGGATTGGTTTGTTGGGGAAAATCTTACCCGGAAACCATGGTCTTGACCATCAGATACCATCAGTTTATAGATTTTATAGGGGTTTCCGGTCAAATTTCCCATCATTTGTAACTATAACTAATCCCCATTTATAGATATTTATAGAATGTATAATCCCATAGAAATAACCCGTATCATCCAATTCTATGATCCTTTGATGCTTCAAGCGGCACGGTGCACCGGTGACTGCCGGTGACGTGCCGTCGATTCCTCGTAGACGTCGGCCGATGGACGAGTCACCCATGTCCATCGAGGCTTCCAGGGAATCCTGAAGGCCGGGTGGGGTAAAGAGCCTCAAAAATCGCCAAGAAGTGTCCAATCAAAATAGACAATTCACTTACAAGATAAATATACAAGATAAATACAAGTTGTTTATAGTTGCTTACTACAATGCATATGATGAATTTCAAGAATTGCTCTGCAAAGCGCAAGCTGTCTCTCACCGCGTCCCAAAAAAACAGTCCTGGTGTCGGAAATACTGGATGCCTTGCAATGGGGGACCCCAACATCGGTGGGGAAACATCCCAACATCAATCCATCTGAAACACAACCACACCTTGAACCATCAGCTAGTCAGCTATTCTTTGATCCGATGCTTGTAGCCAATGTTCAAAGAAATGCCTATAGTTGGTGGGTCGCAGAGAACTTTAAGCATCACTTGGGATGTGCCAACCATTATGATGTGCAGCATAGGTGTCCTCACCAACGGTGACTACCCATCTGTAAGGCCCTGCTTCAGGCGTTGTTAACCAGCATCAAGCCCCCAAAGTAATGGTTGATTCAGCTATCTTTGCAGTGAGCATTCCTGTTTCTCCTTTTTGGCATGTTCTCATGTGAAAAAATAGGCCATTTGAAAGTAGGATTGGCATCCCATAATCGGAGTCAGACTGCCAAAACATGGCTGGGAGTTGAGTGTGGAGCAAACTGTCCGAAAAGTTGCGCACCGACAATTCATATGTGAACACAACAAGAGAACCATTAAGAAACTTAGTTTTGAACATCAGCTACATAGTACAGTTACAACTTAAGATACCAAACTAGTTGACTAATGCTGGTCAACTTTCCAAACCAAGCTGACACCAGCCACCATATTCATATCAATTGCATATTACACACATGACATATTGACTTTTCATAGTTTATCTATCGATCCATGTAGCCATCCATCCATCCGTCCATCCATCCATCTGTTCATCTACTCATCTACCTATCTATCATCATCCATCTATCCATCTTTCTGCATCCCTTACCCTACAGAAAAATATCTTGAATTAGCATAGAAATTGAAGATCGCCTCAGATTCTGTGCTAGAAGACACCATTTCAAACCTTAAGAAGATACCATGGCACTGGCAGATCACCATTAGATAATGGCAGATCCCCTATAGTCAATTACCATAAGTATAGATTCTGTGCTAAAAACACTATGGATGGGTGCCGTGATGCCCGGGCCAAGCCACTGCACTGGTTGCCAATGATCGCTGGCTTGCTGCCCACTGCCTGGCTACTGAAAAAAAACGAGGCTTGTCCGAGGCTCGTGGAGATGTTGTCATATTACAATGTTACATGAAAATTAACTTACACTTATGCACATGTATTCAAAATTTAGTAGACTATAATAATAATATATATATATATACACACGCCATCATACACTGTAAACCATAAACCATATATATATACATACATTCATATACTACATACGAGCATCATGGAAGTTAAAGCCAGCTAGGTCCTGGATAATATCACAGAGAGTTCAGATCCGAGCAGGTGGCTTGGTTGATTGGTTGAGTGCTACAGCATGCAATTTTTCACTTAGGACCATAGGTAATGGAGTTTATAGTGTATAGGATACCCGTTATCTGCTAACATAACAAAATAGCGTATGGTCCGACTTATTACTTTATCTATAAATATACACATAACTATAGGATATCCTCCGGCAAGCAAACATTGGCAACGGAACATATCCAATTTATAGATGATTTTCCCATTCAACAACTCCGGAGATCTCCTAGTCACAACGGAGGCGGCCTGTTTCAGCATAAATGAGCCTTCCAGGACCCTGGCGATGAGGTTTAAGCCTCGGTTTGCGCTGAAGGCAACGGTCTTGGACAGTGGCAGTGGAACCCTTTTTCACGGGGGCACCCGGCATGTTCAAAGCAGTGATATCCCTTGATCCAAGGTCACATAGATGATGATTAACTACGCATTTACATAATAGTATATAAATGTATATAATTAATCATCTTCTTGACCGGAACACCAAAATTGCTAATGGAAAAAACACAAAAACAAACAACTATTAGATGTAAATGTGGATTGTCCAAAGCCCAGTTCGACTATTGCAGGGTATAACACATGTTAATTGTCTATTTTGTGCAGTTGGCAGTTAGTGTAATTCACCATAAGTTTTCTGGGAACATCTTCATTTTTTGGAAAACACATATATTCCCAACTTCCTAACACAGCATCTGTATAGTATATTGTTCTCTGTCTTGACGTAAGCCAGCTTTAACCTTTAGATACAGTCAATCCTGGGAAGACTGTGAACTTATGGCTAGTCTTAGATACCCTCTGGTAATTTAACATAGCTATGGAAAATCACCATTTTTTAATGGGAAAATCCACTATACATGGCCATTTTCGATAGCTATGTTAGTTTACCAGAGGGTACCCCAAAAGGCATTCTACCAACCCAAGCTTTCGCCATTGGAACTGCAGACCTGAGGACCCTGCGCCGACTTCGATCTTCTGCGCTCATCTCATAAACAAACCTGCCAGCTCTCAAGCAACAAATCTTACGTATGAGTAGGGAATCGAGGGACATGATCCGTATAATGATCACAAATAACATATATCAAGATAGTAATAACAATCATCATCCCAAAATAATAGATGATCATAGTCTATATATCAAAATCATCATCATTATGAATATACTATATTAAGATCAATGATAATAGTTTAATAGTCTATAAATGTCTATAAATGTCAATAATCATCATCCCGTTCCCCTCTTCCCCTTCCCCTTTCCGCCGTGTGTTTTTGTATGCGCCAGTCATGTCATCTCTCCGCCTCCGAAACTGGAGCCCCTGCGGCGTGTCCAGCCAATCTGCCCCCTGCGCGCTGCGGGTCATGGACTTCCTCCGTGGATGGTGAACTTTAGTATCAGTTCGTTAATTGGATGGTTCAATAGGTGTTATAGTTAGTATCAAATATGTACAAATCCTAGTAATTAGTTAGTTTTGAACACATCCGATTTGAACATATTAGCGGGCTGTTACTCTCATGGAACACATTTTGTGTGCAGGAAATACAAGTGACAACCCGCTTATAGACTCCTCAAAACCCTATATAATATACGTCCTTGGAACCCAAAATGCGTGTTGAGACGATAAGATGATTGTTTCATTGGAAATTCCAATGTTTCATCTTCAAAGAGTCGTGTTGGTGCCTGAAGGGTGAGATCAATACTAGCAGGGATGCTCACTGGCCTAGGCCTTTCAAGGCTACTCCAACTCATCACCAAAGTTGTTAGACTTAGAGTCCCTTCACCGGCCAGACCGGTCTCCCCGTCCGGTCTCCCCATCCGGTCTCCCCGTCCGTGTCCTCGGCCACGGACCAGCTAATCACCAACTGAACGTCTGGCAGACGGAAGTTCAGAATCAGCGAAAAACCGTTGCCTCAACAGGAAAGGTCGCCAGGCGACGGGGGGTTGGGCAGTGGATCAAGGGGTAAACACTGCAATTCATGGCCATCCTTTTGGAAACTGATGAGTTCCTGTCCATGTTCTACAACCAATGGATTGAAGTAGCCTAGTTTCAGACAAACTGTTGTAACCTTACGTGATGTTGTCTAATCATATCCCATATGCTTATGGGTCAAAACCCGCCCTAGGTACCTTAAAATAGCAGGTGAATGGATGTTTATTCCCCAAAATATGCTACTACTGTGGATGGAGGATATCCTGCACCACCTTGGATGGTTGAAATCCTACAAATAATGGGATAAACCACCTATCCACTGGTGCAGGATTTCTTCCATCCAACGTACTAGGTTTCGAATGGTTTTGACACATCCCTAATAAAAAGAATTCATGTTGAATCACTTCACCTTCAGCATTCAGATCCAACGTCCCAAGCCCCCGAATTGGGGCCTCGAAAACAACATTTGGAGCTGTTGCTGTAGCTTTCCAGGTCCTGGTTCAAAGCCAGCAACAAAATATCGACTAATGCATTCAGCAGAGAAAAAACGACTCATACTATTACCCATAGGATCCACGTATGCTTTATATGGCAACATTTACCATCAATATACCCCCAATGTTAGCATATATACCATACATGGATCCTATGGGTTATAATATCCCATTTCGTCCATTTCCGCATTGTTCTAAGCTTTAGAAGCAAAGTCAGCTAACTGCATATCTCAAAAAACGTGGGTGCAGCTGGCGATGCGGCGCCGACTTCCGAGGTGTCCCGACCACGAAGAAGTTGAGCGCCATCTAGAACCAACATTGGGCTCTTGCTTTCGCACTTCCTGACGCAATCCATGAAATCCAGAAAACGATCGAAAATCGTGTCTTGACATCATCAAATTGTCATCAAACACTGATTTATGATGATTTATGATGATGTATGATCATGTATGATGATTTTCAAACCCTGTTTTTTGATGATTTATGATAATCTATGATGATTTATGATGATGTGTGATGGCTTATGATGACTTATGATGATTTACCCATTAGGAAAGGATCTTACCTGGGGTAAACGTTTAAATAGCAGTGGAAAACTCATGGTTTCCCTAGGAAAATGATCGATTCAGTTTGAGGTTTCCAGCTTTCTATGTTTGTTTACCAGAGGGTAACCATCGGACCTAGGGAATTTGACCATCAACAGTCGGCGGATTTTCAGAATGTTACATAAATTGGATAAAAAACGCATCTAAACATGAACTGGTGTACAAGATGAATTCTAAAGATCTTAACATGTATTAACAATCAACATCATCTATAAAATTCCATAAATGATAGATTTTACATTACCATGTTTGATTACCAGCCTGACCAGAATTTCTAGGGTGGTATTTAAATGTATTTAATATTAAGGGGATGGGACTACTTCCGATCACTCCGTCCGTGCACTTCATGGAGCATTGTGAAGCTTTGGCTCGAACATGGGGCGACAACAGACCACACAAATTGTCATTGTTCTTACTTCTCAATTGTTTTTTGGGTAGATGATGTTGAGCCAGACTCATACAACGATTTCCAATATAATAGAAAGACGTGAAGTAGGGCTCCGACAAAGAGTCAACAAAGCCATACTCTCATACAGTAACTATATGCTCCTGAAAAAATAGTTTTACCTCCAAAAATGATACATTCATATACATTCTATGTCTACAATGCCAATAAGTCAAAATATTCATGGTCATGGTACAACCCAGGACTTCCATGGGTCATACCAAACATGCTCCACATGTGTGGGACCCTGTGTTTCAAGTATGTCTGAATTGAATTCCATATTGCTGGAATTAAGGTTAAATCTCTATCTTCTCCAATCGGGATTCCCATGCCATGCCATCGCGCCAGTACATGGAGGATCATCCCACTTAGAAACTGCTGAAGAACCCTGGTTGCTAGGTCCCATAGGTTATCTCCTTTGTAAGTGGGTAGACATGGCTAGACATGGGGCCCACTTACAAAGTCGCCACAAACACGATCGAATCCATGGGATGATCCAAGTAACACCCAGCTTCACCAAGACCGCCCTTGCTGCCAGGACACTTACGATCCTGCAAATAGCCAGGACCTCTCACCTCTGCCCCGGCGCCAAATCGCTTGGTCGCTTGGTCGTCTGTCTCACTTATATATATAATATATAATAGAATATATATATATATATATATAATACAATATTATATAATATATGTGTATATATATATATTGCAATCCACAAAGGGATTAAGAAAATTAATGTCCTACTAGTGGTACATTGTTTTTCCATCGTTCTGGCGGGTTCTATGAATGGTAGGTTTGTTTGCTAACCACACATGGCATGCTGGACAATTTGGATTGTATGATCCCAAAAACAAGATGAGTTCCATTGCGTAACGGAGCGGAAATATCTGAGCCGGAACCGAACAAACAAAAGTTTCAAAAGAAATCCAAGCCCAGTACGACAACGACTGCTTCTTCAAACTCAAAAAAGTTCATCGCCGATCATCTCCCAAAATCTCCATATCTACATGTTTGGGTGGTGAAATCATGTTGAAAAAAACTGTGAAATCATGGGATTTGTTCCCCATCCTTGCCCCGGCCCGAAAGGTGAAAAACACGAAAAATCTCGCACCTTGATTCCTGCACCATCTGCGGAATCCCAACCTGGAATGGGCAGCATCTGGGATCTGGGCACCGGTTATTGAACATACGAGTAGCTATGGAAAATTGCCAGTTTATAGATGATAAACATGATGTCTTACCTAATAGTGATGTTCCACAGCTAGGTTGAATTATCAGAGGGTACATCCAAAAATGGAGAATTCCCAGCTCCTTGATGCTTGACGGTCATATTGGGATTCTGTAGTAGTGTCTACATTGCTTCACGCCCAAGCGTTCTCGTCGTGATTTCTTACCATGAAAAACTCGGCCTTTTGGCATCCCAAGCTTCAAGTCAGTACTTCAACTTCAACAAAATAATGATGCCACGTAGATCCCGTATTTTCCATGTGCATCTAATTTACACACATAAAGCAAATGATTAGTATACATATATATATATATATATATCCCTATGGATCCAAACACTGTCTGAGAAGGTACTTAACCCTCCAAATCATACCCCAAACACTTCCTAAGAAGGTACTTGGATCCATAGGGTATATATATATACTGTACCAAGTACTGTATTCCTTTGTTTTTGAAAACACATGGTTTAGAGATTCATGGTGCTCATTTTTCACTGGCTATTTTGGAGTATCCATCATATTCAAACAAACCCATTACACACAAAAATCAATCAAACAAAGATTCACCTGGCCAGAATTCAACTTCGGATCCACAACAAAAAAACACTTCAGATCCCTTTTCAGTCCCTTTTCAGATCTACAGAACCATTTCAATGAGTTTCTCTTAAAAACCAAATTCATTTTTTTAATAGCTGAGTCATCTTTACATGTTATAAATGGACCAAGTTCTTCCATGTTCCATATGTTGTTCCATCGCCACGTCGTTTCGTAGATCGAGTGGCAATTCTTCTGATCCAAACGACTTCGACGTGGAAAACTCGGCACTCCAGGTGCCACCTAGAGCTTCGCGTCGCGGGACAGCGAGTTGCGCAGCTGGGGGTGTCTGATATGGGTCCATGACTAGGAAAATATTGTATATATATACATAATATGACCAATGAATAAAATGACAATAATATACAATTTTAAAGGAATTATATTATATATATATTGGGAATTCAAAAATTAAAATAACAAGCTGATAGGAAATCATGACTAGTATGATATAATATAATACAATATAATATAATTATATATTTATGATTTATGTATGAATAAAATGTCAGTTTTATGGGAATTGAAAAAGAATGGGATAAGTAAACCAACTATATTTTGGATATAATCTAGAAGCATACAGGGGGATTCAACCAAGAAGAATGGGGTATACCAACCAACACTAGTTATGGCATAAAGGGAATATAACTGATATACCCAAGATTATGGCATGGGTTTGTGCCAGAAAGGAAAATACCTCAAAATTGTAGTTTAATGAGGTTCTAAAACCATGGGAGTTTGGGGCACCCTATTCAGACAACAAAAAACACTGTTGCATTGTTTGTATCCCACTCCATCCCCATCACAGCCCATCATATCCCCATTATATCCTTATTTCATTTGGTTGATAGGTTTCCCATTCCGATGGGTTATCATAATCCCCAGTAAATCAGGTAGTATATTATAGTATAGTATAATATAGTATAATCTCCCAAAGCAATCAATTTTTCCAGTGTATTTTTTGGCTCATTTAGTTTTATTACCACATTCTGTATGATGTTTTATTACCATCTATTTCATTTGGTAATCCCAAATCATTACTGTATCCTTATTTCATTTGGTTTTATCCGCCATTCTTTCTGATACCCTCTGGTAAACTAACATAACTATGGAAAATCACCATTTCCAATGGGTAAATCCACTATAAATGGGCCATGTTCAATAGCTATGTTAAATTACCAGAGGATACATGCCATGACCGCTTCACTGTGCAAAATCCCACCTCTGCCTCCTCTCCTTCCGAAGGCGGAACGGAACAGCAGATCATGGCCGGACATAGCACGCCCGGGGGAAAGGCGAACCTTGGGAGACCAAAGGTGAGGAGATGACCAATCGCTGCATCAGATATGTGAATATATTACTTCGTAAGGCCAATATATAAATCAATGTACATCCACTTTATAACACTTTATCGGGTTTAGTTGTCTTTTCAGTTGTATAACTTGTGAACAGGGCTCGTTCTAGTCTCCATCATCCAGGCACGAGTCGAACTCGCGCTGCTCGTAGTGTTCCCAGAAATCCTCCTCCTCCTGGATTATCATCATCCCTCCGTGGTATTTATGGTGATTTAGTGGTCATTTAACGGGATTAGAATGGTGTTTTAATGGAATATGGCAGTGTGTCAAAACCAATAGTACCCCTGGTGAACATCAAAATAGCTGGTAAATGGATGTTCATCCCACTAAAAATGGTATTAATAGGTATTGATCCATACCCATATCATGGGAGGTAATGGGATTGGAATGGACGTTTCCATCCCATTGATATTTAACAACTTTATGGTCCCAGATTTGTGTAAATCTCCTGCTAAACCATGGTTTTTGCGGGGTGTTTCATATTGGGGGATCACCAACTTCCACCAATCAGCTAGCTACTACCAGTATTCACATGACATAAATGTTGGAATTAAGATAAAACCAACCAGGCAATAATCAATATTCAGATCATCACACAAGCGGCCAAGAAAACAATACATATGTATTCACATGTCTGAATAATAAACCAAGTGAACTAGGTCAACCTAGCTAACTATGGCAGCCCCCATGTTCAATGATATTCCCATGTTCAGTAATCTCATGGACATATTGCCATATTCAATAATCCAATAGTTAATTACTACTTGATTGTTATTCCGTATTAATGTGGGTAAAACACTGCCATAAACCATCCCCCAAATCCCCAAAAAAACATCACAACTAGATACAAATAGTATAAACCATTCCCAAATGGGTGGTTTTTGGCAAAGTTTTTGCCCATATTATTCCCCTGACTTTGTCCCTTATGCCCCCCGCTGTCCTCCGACACAGCCGACTCGGAATCGCCGCTCGTGGAGGACGTGCGCCGGTCTTTGCAGCAACAGCAGCAACGGCACCTGTTGAAACGGCCGACCATGGAAAAACATATGTACCATCTGGTTATTTAACATAGCTATGGAAAATCCCTTATAAATGGAGGTTTTACTGGGAAAATCATCTGTAAATGGGCCATTTTCCATAGCTATGTTAAATAACCAGATGGTAACATACCATGGAACACCATGCTTTTTGTTTCTCTGCAGCTAATGGATACTTTACAGGAAAATCATATGAGTTTGGTTCCATCTGACATGTGTTTCAAAGGGTTTCAACTGCATTTTGTTTCCAACACTTCTGGGACGGTATCATGGCCTTGGATTACCATGGGAGAAGATGGGCCCCGAGTGATTCGTAGGGGAAAGCATCCCAAAACCACGGTTTTATGTGGGGAAAAGTGTGTCATGACATTGCGAAGAGTTTGTCTTGCAATCTTGGTTAAAAGCCGAATTACCCTCTGGTAAACTAACATAGCTATTGAAAATGGCCATTTATACTGGATCTTCCCATTAAAAATGGTGATTTTCCATAGCTATGTTAAATTACCAGAGGGTACCCGGTATGAGCCAGTTTATAACATGTAACATATCTGACACCGCTCATTAACTACAAGATGGGGACCCCCTAGATAGGTAAATATGTCTATAAGTACAATAACTACAGTACATCCTGGGTAGGGTAGCTAGGGTGTGTGGCGGTTTATGGACGGTTTATGGTAGATATATAGATGGGGTTTATAAACCAACTTACTACTGGGGGGCCACCTTGTGGGTGCTTTCTCATGCTGATTGCTCATGCAATACATGATTGTGATATGTGATGATATGTGTATATCTGTATATCCCAACATTCTTGGTATATACTAGACTATACCCCCATGCTCCTTTCATATTTGACACCCCCAACCAAACCTTTGGTTCTATAGCCATTGCAATCATGCATTACACACAGTTGTGTCAATCAAATCAGTTGAATCATGTCAAATCCAAAGCTTCGATGTTTCAAACCATCAAACACCACCCAACCAGATCATGCCGTGGTTATCTATATTGTGAACAAACCCATTTTCAGAAACTGTACATGTATGGCACTTAACAGTTCTACATGGTATCATATATATATATATATATATATATTATCATGGCCAATCTTAGATGCCCTGCAGAACAAACAAAACAATCTTAGATGGTTAGTAGATAATCCCATTCATACCAAAAGACCAAAGGATTAAACTACCCATCCAAGATTGACCTAGATATAACTCCTATACTCAGGTGTTATATGTATATATATATATATTTATCATATATCATTGTATATCATCAAAATTCATGACAAAAGCCAGTTATGAGTACTTGTTTGGGCTATTTCACTGTAGCTGGCTTAGCACCATCCAATGCTCATCTTGTTGCCGCGGCCTCATGGCCCATCCATGCGTGTCATGGCACCGGCAATCCACGAGGTTGTGATGAAGCTTGCAGCAGGTGGTTGACAATAGTGGTGATTTAATGGACTATAATGGGAAGACCCATGAATAATAGTGGAATTTAATGTATACTATATGGAATTATAGTGGTGATTATATGGAATTTCATGTAATATCCTAGGGTCAATGTACGTAAACATGTGGAAAACCCATGATTTCCCCTTCGGAAAATCATCTACATTCATGTTGGGTAAACACCACATCTCATCTATGTAAGCATGGTATATATTCATAGAGGTCCCAAGACACATGCATAGACACAGTGGTTGCCCACTAGCTTGGTGATGACTCTCTGTCAGTCGCCGACTTTAACCCTACCATCTGGTTATTTGCATAGCCATGGAAAATCACCATGCTATTAATAGGTAAACCATCTATTTCTATGGGCCGTCTATACTATGGCAAACTGATTAATAACCAGAGGGTAAATGCACCAATACATGGTTTGATATTTTGTTTTTTTTTCTGACCAGGAAGAAACATTGTCTGAAGCGATTCTCACCTTCATGAATGCAGCAATGCAAACACTTGCTGCGACAAAAACCATGCTCTAGTTTCAAGCCCCCTTGCTTCTCCACGAACCATTGTACATCCTCCACATATCCAACAGCTTTGATGACATCAGGAAGCTCAAGATAGCCTGTGATCCACATCGACTGCATCGGCCAGGCGGAGCTACACCAGATATCACCGAACATGATACAGTACTTGGTCTGTTGGTTTAAGACAATCCTGTGGCAATCTACAGTACCGTTTAATCTCATAGATTCTGACAGTAAATGCATGAACATTGCGAATCCCGGATCTGAACTACGATGCAGAAAATCTCAAGGGCAAAGCATCACAAGCCAGCATTATCCAGCAAGTGTTTTGCCACACAGCGGTCACCCGGTATGATCGGTGGAGCGTGGGATGAACATATCAACCATGGAAAAGCTCATGTGCGGTCCACTGTTTGATTCACCTTATTAATTGTGAGATGTTTGCCCCACTTCTACAGTAATTTTAAACCACTGGCGAACGGGCACATCCATATTTTGGTTTGTTGAACATTCTTTCTTGTTGGCAAAATGGCTGCAGTTGCCCATAACAGTAGGACTTCATATCCAAGTGTGGTGTTTTTCCATATGGTCAACACAAGATGGGCAAAACAATGCAGACACCTGCTGGCCAGAATGACATGTAGCTGAACATTGTAGCCGGCCGAGATTCTGCTGGAGAGGGATGGAGAAATTCTCCATCAAGACAAAAAAATGTTGGTGACTCACCCGAACTGGGACGCCCAGCAAGGGGCAGGACCATCCATTTGTAGTCCACCACATAAAAGCCAAAAATGAAAATCCTGACGCAAGAAAAATCGCCATTTGTTGGCCAAATCGCTTGGTGAACTCTATCTGGATAAATTATAATGATTCACTAACCTGAATTAAGGCCATAAAAGGGGATGATTTCCCTTGTAAAAGCCACGATTCCAGGCTTCGGTCGCAGTGAGCAATCGAAGCTCATCGGGTTGATAAACTAACCGGGGGGCAACACCTTGCAAATCCCAACAGTATCCTCTACGTCTTACACCGGTTTAACACTTTTAAAATCTTTTAAACGCTTGGTCTAAACACCTCGGGAAAATCCAGCATTTTTGTTCAGCACTGGATATAATATGATACAACCGGACACCAACTTGTGTTGGGCAGCTGCGACTTGAATCAAATCGCAAAAAATGGCGCAAGCTGTACGGTCTAACAAAGCCATACGGCTATGGACCAATACCTATACATACCATTTTTAGGGGGATGAACATCCATGAATCCCAGCTATTTTGATGTGAACTACAGGGGTACTATTGGTTTTGACACACTGCCATACAAAGCCAAGACCGATATCGGATGGAGATCTCGGATTCTCAGTAACACGACTGCTGTTCCAAGATGTTCAAAGTGTCGATTTTTTTCGACTGTGCAAAGCAGAAACCACCAGGCGACCATATTCGAGAAAGTTCATGATCAATTCATGACCCGAATCCGCCCCAACAAAAATCCCATGAAATTATGGGATCATCCCATTGCCGCTTCAACGGTAAATATTGAAGGTAGCCACTGGAACAATCACCATGTTTATCCATGTTTCAATACGGTAAATCATCGAATTAGGGCCATTGAAATCGCTAAGTGATAAATTATCCGGATAATTCCGGATATATATATATATCTCCATGATGTATCATATCATCCTATGAAATTCCATGGAAAATCACGATGTTCCAAAGCTACGTTCTATTGCCAAAGGCTAAACCACGAAGCCCACATTTTTTGTTCCGCCCTTCGGAAAGGCACCAGGCGGAGCTTAGAAGCATGGCCCACGTGAAGAGAAAGTTGGGGCCTGACGGAGCAAAGAGGGGAAAGCTATAAATGCTGGGTTTAATGATGGGATAATATATATATATATAGATATATATATATATATATAATATGAATATGGATTAATTGGGATTATTTTGTATGATCAAAAAATATCAACAATGAGAAACCTATATGATAATGGTGATTAATACTCATTACTGGGATATCATTGGGATTATAATGAGATATTGCGATGATAATGAATCATGTATGTTCTGGGAACATGAGTTTCCCAATATCTTCTCTGGGAAATGACTTTTTGGCGAAGCGAACACTGTCTATCCGGGAAAAGCCATATAATTATGATAATATGGCAGTCTGTCAAAACCTTGTACCCCTGGCGAACATCAAAATAGCTGGTAAATGGATGTTCATCCCACTAAAAATGGTATTAATAGGTATTGATCCATACCCATATCTGGGAAACCATGATCAATCTTGTCTGAGAAAATGATTGACCATGATCTGGGACATGATCAAAAAGAGGGGAAACATGTGGGGATTATCTACTTTGATCTAACCATCATCTATTGTGTCCGTGAGGTCAAATGGGGTTGCTATCATTTAACATAATTTAAACAGATCTTCTGGGACTTCTGTCACTGCAGTTGTAGGATATATATAATTGATATAATGATACTGATATTTATCATGGAATATGTGCAAATAACACTTAATATAACTTGATATATGTTGATATGATCTTTGGAATGTTTGAGTGTATTGTCAGTATACCCTCCATTTTGACCATTGAATAACATGGAACAGCTGCCAACAGAATCCCCCAGTAGGCACAACCCCGACTTGGGGTCCAACAAGGCACGTCAGCGGCAAAATCTCGGGCCCAGACTGACTCTGCATCGTGGATCAATGCCCAAAATGAAACTGGGAGGCAAGAATCGGGTTTGCACAAAGGCAAACTGCTAACCCTCTGGTTTTTTCAAAACCTTTACAGATACCTAAAATCATTTCTGAATTCAATCTCATTTTGCCTCATTCATTTAATCATTAAATTGTATGTTTATTTTCTAATTTAAATTTAATATTATCATTATATTCAACATAGCTATGGTAAATGGCCCATTTATAGATGATCTATATAATCAACAAAGGGTAAGAGCTTGACTCTACGGATCTGCTGAGATCTGGTTTCTTGCCCCAGCTTTCGAGTGTGGCCCCGTCTGGGCACCAAACAAGTGATTGATGAAGTTGTCCTCACCTGTTGCAGCAAGACCATGCCAAGTGGCCAGTTGAAGGATGATGTTATTTTCTTATATTTTCTTGTGAAACCGTGAAAACCACAGCAACAGGACTGTGCATCATTTGAGGTGAGAAACATCATCGTGACTTTGGGCTCATGTAGTACTATATCACATTATATCAAAATCATATCACATCATCTCCAAACATCTCACATCGTAGTAGGGTCAAACCATATCAACAAATATTGTCTCACATCGGTATGTCTGAAAATGGCGGATACCCCCCACAGCCGTAGTAGAGATAATTGTGATCGACCATGCAGTGGACTTATTTCCAGCCCACCAACCACCGGTTTGTGGTCCGCTCGGTGTTTTTCCCGGGTGTCCACACAAACACGGGCCACACAGGCCATACCCAGAATCACCAAAACGGCGCTCAAACATACTCGAAACCTGGGATCTGGGAGGAGGCATCGCGTTGCTGTCCCATTTCCTATCACCAAATTGGGGAATCCCAAAATCACCAGATCATCTTTATCATCTTCCCATTCTTCTGAGTTATATCAATACGCAGAAACAACTCCTGGCTCAAAAGCATCTGTATGAGGTAGTCACCACTACTATAAAAATGAACTGGGTGTCTGATGTCTCATGGTTCTTAAATCTCAAGCCACTCCCAAATGAAACCATGATCATTCATCATCAGCATCCTGAGTATTTGCTATGCTACTGATAGAACTCATTGAACTATTCATAGTCATTAATAACCCAATATATATATCGTAACGATAAACATCGGATTCAACATCCAGCATTCAGAAACCATTAAATATGGTATATCCATGTATGTCCCGGATAATTACACATTGACCGCTATTATATAACCATTAATAAGCCATGTTTGATGCAACAAAAACAACACACTGAGTTTCCCCGGCACTGGGAAGCTGCAAAGAAAGTAATTCTTAGAGAAGGTTTGTGGGTCCTGGCTGATGGATCCATGAACGCCCTGAACGTTTCCAGGAATAAAGAAATGGCCATATCAAAAATGTGATGGGAAAACATGTAGAACACTATACGGTCCTTATGTTTGATGTCATATGATGTCACGGATGTTTCAAAATATCGGAAACACTATAGATACGTCCTTAATCCGTAAAACACTGGTGATGTGATATCTAAAAAAAATTGAAAAAACAGAAATTCATGGTCTAAGAAAATGTTCTTTGGATGATATGTACCCTAGGCAGAACATCATTTGTGGGTCAGATTTGCCAAGACCTATCTGAATTTAGGAGCATATGTTTGTTGCATGGTCAGGCATGAGATCCCTAGAATTGAGATCGTTCACCGAAAAGGAATTGATAAGGATCTAACACCATCAGGTTTGCTCCAAACACCCCAGGTACAAGGTGGATAGATATACATAGAGGTAAAATAGTCACTAGTTTTCTCCTGGTATCATTGTCCACCAAGTCTGGCTGAAACGAAACAAAAATAACACCTAATTATAAGGTGGTGCCATTGGTTCAGAAACCCCAGTTCACTAATCCATAAATAGATCTACCATCAATGCGGGTTATGCTAGGTCTACCCCAAAAACTGACAGCTTCCCTAGAGATTTCACAATCCCAGCTGCTTCACCGTATCTTCCCTACAGCGGTGACCGAACGCCTTCTCGGGTAAGCAAATCAAGGCAATGATGGACACGACCAGGGCAGAGGAAGACCTGGAGATAGCAAGAGGTTCAAGTCCAAGCCCCGGCAGCATGCCCCGGCATGCCCCGGCATGCCCCGGCATGCCCCGGCAATCCGAAAGTGTGGCTTTTCTCATCACTTTTAATACCCCATATATGGTGATTTTTAGGGCAGATGGACCTCATAGGATTCACTCGAAACCACACCAATATCCTGAAGATATCTATCATACATATTTTAAGCCAATTTAAGCATCATTCAATGGGATTCCCGGATATTTCCGGGTGGTGTCGCTTGGTTAAGGTCCCCTGCCTATAGAGTAATGCGACAAACATCAACCATCCCTGAATTTCGGACCAAGTGAGAACTGGCTGCCCGGCCATCCTGTGCCATAGTGGATGATAGAAAACAATATGGAATCACCGGGAAAAAAAACAAGGATTACAGTGGGAGTTTGTGGATGATGATCATTCCCAATACAGTGGCAGCTGATCATCTCCTATGACAAGGAATGGTTTATACCACCTATAGAAATGGTGATTTGGGGGATTTATATGGATTTATTATTGCTTTACCCACATTAGTCATTTACCAACATGTTTGTAAGATGTTACCCGTGCTTGCAGAAATGATGGGTTCTTTGGGGCACGACATCACCTGAACTCTGCGGTTTTCGGATGCTGGGGAACCTGGGACCCCGCACCCCAAGAAGAAGAAGAGAAAACGCTCCGCTTGAAGTGCTCGGCCCTGCAAAGAATGACCAATTCATATCAATATCTGGGCAAAAACATGATTTAGTTGGATTCAGTTGGATTAGTCATGATAATGAATCATTTTGAATCATCATAATCCAACTGAATCATCATTAACAATATCTGAATCATCAATTTATATGCTCAACAAGTCATGATGCACTTGGATTCAGTTGGGAGATAGTTTTTCGAGACGTATCCTGGGAATATCGTGGATGTGTTGACAACCCAAATATGTGGGTTTTTGTGATTACATTATGGTATTTACCCCCAATGTGTGGCCACTTTGAAATAGGTGAAGAAATGATGATGAATCAATACAGATTGAATGGGGTACATAATGATACATATCCCATGTTCAGAGAGCACAAGTCTGAAAACAGATCATGCGAGCGTAAGTTCGAGCATTCGCGCGTTTGAGCACAATCACGTCTATCGATGCCGGGAAGTACCACTTTCATCAGGAAAATCATCTGTGAAGGATTGACTTCATGGAATGTTCGTGGATTGCTGCATTGCAGGGCTAGGTTCTCAGAAAGTACGAACTTCTGCTTCGTGCCTGCAAACCAGCTGAGCGTCTGCCAAGACCTCTTAAAGTCTTAAAGAAGCACGCAAAACCAAAATCAGGTGTAAACAACTCATAGAGGTTGAGACCCGATTGCTTAAGCATCATTCCGTTCGAAAAACTGAAGCAATCCTAGAACACCACGTTTTTATTCTGAGAGCTTTCTCTGCAAATATCTGAGGGCCAAGCCAGCAGCAAGAAGGGCCACCTACACGACAGTCACTTGGGATCATGCTGTGGCTCCCAGGACTTTGAATCTGAGACTCAGGTACCCAAATGGTGCGCAAGTCTTGGCTTAGGATGAGCTTAAACAAATAGCTGCTATGACAAACATATCCAATCCAACTTGGATCCGCAAAGTTTGGGCTAGGAAGGTTGCTCCTCATCAAGGTAGTCCTTCCAGTGTCAATTCTCAACTTGAATCCTCAGGACCCTTAGACCTTTCAGAATGGTTCAAGATGTCCCAAGAATTATAAGATGGTCACGACCAAAAAAAAGGTTAGCATCTTAATGATACCATGGCTGTTGCAGGGTTATGTCGCCCAGTTATGTTTGTAGATTTATAAGCCCTGTGAAAACTGTCAATATATCAGCCATAAATCCTATCATTGACCTACGTATAAACCAACTTACGTAGCTACAAGGATATGTTCTACCAATAGATCTTAGTAGGTTTGAACCACAAAGGTTGTTAGCCACAATCCATGGACAGAACGGCAGCCAAGTAGACGCCCCTATGGCTGCCAGATCTTTGGCTGCTTTCTGGGCCACTTTTGGACAAAGATCCCATAGCCAAATCCCAGAATCTCCAAGAAAAACACTGGATTTGGCTAGAAAGATGGGCAGTAATATAACCATCATGGATTAATCTCAGGAGATATCCCATAATCATAAAACATCATAAAACATCATAAAACACTAAACCCAACATTCGGATATAGTTGATGTCTCAGGCAACAATGCACTAAAGATCTAGAAAGATCTGGCTCGACTACCCAAACAAGGACCAAGCAAGGCTATGTTTTTGGATGCTTCATGGTGATCGGGCCGATGGCTACAGCAACTAAGATGGGAGGCTCTCAGGTCTCACTGCTTCAGGCCTCAGGAAAGTGGCCCTGATACACGCTGCCCCGTTGCCGAGAAGTTGCTAAAAATAACTAGCAGTAGATTAACTGTTGGGTTTATCGGTTTATGGTAGATGTTGAGAATTATAGAGAAATGGCTGTAGAAACTATACCAAACATAGCAGTGCAAACACCGCAGATATCTGCAACGCAGCACTCTGAGGGCGAGTCTGTCTCCGCTTCCTTCTGTAAAGTCCTGGCTTCGCGATGCAAAAATGAGTGGATCAACCATCAAAACATGTGCCACATGGCGATTCACCACTGACAAGAAAACACGTGAAAACACCACATTTTGTCATGTTGTTTATCTTTCTTTGTTTCTGCAAAGTGTCGAAATTCCATTGCAATCACAGCTTTCAGCTTTCCACGTGGTGTTTTTCATGCTTATTTTCATTCAGAGTGCCACACCTCACCCAGAAAAACATGGCCACGGTCCTGAAGACCTCCTCGTGTCCGGCACGCATGGCTTGAGAGATAAAAGTCCTCTGTCCATCAGGATCCGGTCATCTGGGGGATCCGAGTTGATCCAATGGTGGGATCATGTTACCGAAATGAGCCATTTTGGATCACGTTTTTTCGTGATCCAAATAAACAATTCAGGTGAGCCGTGAAGAATACCCTATCCATCCCTATTCCATCTCATTACAGTGGTTGGTTAATAGGTTTCCCTACTATGGGTTATCATAATCCCCAGTAAAGCAGGTAGTATAATCCCCTACAACAAATATAATTCACCCATCAACAACGGCATTTTTAACAGCTCACTTCTGGAAACTTCTCAAAAGTCTAAAGCTTTTGGGAGCACCTTTCCAACAAAACCTCAGCACACACGAGCCGTGCAATATTAAAATCATATGATATTGGTTTCTTGGCTGGTGTTGGGTTCTTGGCAAATATTATCCCGATAATTATGGGTTAGTTCATATTAGTTCACAATCCGCAAATAATCAAGTATAGCTTAATATCAATATATACCTCCCTACAATGCTAAAAGAAGCATAAAGAAACCATCAACCAGCATTTATTATATATATATAGTTCTATTTGATAATAAAAAAACTCATGAAACCAAAATCATTGATGGTTAGTTAATTCCCATTAAATTGAAATCCTATAATGACCATGGCTCAAATACCACAGCTTTTTTGCCTCAGAAGGGCTTCCGTCACGGAATCCGGGATCGGAAACCAGTTTGGCCTCAGCTTTTGAGCCGAGCATGGCTGAGCATCTGGGGCAAACAAAAACGATGGATCAACCATAGGAAAAGCATAGGAAAATGGGGCTGGAACCCACTGGAACCCATGAAGCATGGGCATTGGTAGATGATTTATAGCGAAGAGCTTGAAATCATTAGGGTCACCACCTTGTAGCAAAAAGGCGGCTGGATCTCATCCCATGTGAGGAATGATCTGCACATCGTTTAAGCATCTCAAGCTGTGCAAATGTCTCCGAACATTTGACATCAGCAAACAGATCTCAGTGGAATATGGGTTGCTGATCAAGCTCTCTCAGGTACACATTATCTGAAGGGGTCAAGAGAAACACAAGGCAATTACAACCTATGAAAGCCATCAAAACAAGCCCATGGAAACAAACATGTTGTTTTTGAAATGTGTATGTGGAGGTTTCTTTCCTGTCGAGTGGTTCAAAGCACAAATGACTAAGAAAAGTCACAACGAGTCAAACCTGGTTCTGCCTTCCAATTTACCACTTCCTGAAAATACAGTGAGCCAAGTTCCATGTTTTTTTCAGTTCAGCGCTTTGACCCAAGAAGGGCCCTGCGAGATAGTCGTGATGCCTCCGGCTGGGGTCCTGACATGTAGTACTTGAATCTTTGCAACGCCTATGCCGCGTTAAACCGAAGGGAAGTGGCAGGGCAAGGTTTCACGGGCAGAATGTGAAAGGTCAAGCGCACAAGATACAACAAGAATGTACTGGCGTCATTTCCTTGGCAAAACAAGTTCAGTGTTATTTGTGGTAAATCAATTGAATTTGAGTCGAGGTTCGGTCGTGGTGGAATCTCATGCTAATTGTTTTTGTTGAACATGAAACATCATCATTTTGCAGACACCAGTCACAGCATGTGTGTACTAAACTGTTCAACATCCCCTGAAATCATCCCTCTCTTCCTATTTGGGTAGACAATGGTAGACACCTTGGAGGCAAAGCTCCTAAAACACTACTTGAACCTGCCAACTTCATTGCTTGCGAAATGGGATCACAAATGGCAACAACTATATTCATAGTGAACGTAGACGTAGGCAACTTGGCGACAAAAAGACAATCGGTCAAACTGTTGAAACTAGCTTTATGAGACATGTTACCCTCTGGTAAACTAACATAGCTATGGAAAATGGCACATTTATAGTTGATTTACCCATTAAAAATGGTGATTTTCCATAGCTATGTTAGTTTACCAGAGGGTAATACATTTCAAACTTCAGTTGGCCGAATTTTCGGGGAAACTCCATAAAATCCACGTAGCAAGTTTTGGCAAACCCTCATTGTTGGATCAGTTGCATCCGCATTGTTGCTGTGGGCAATCCATGCATCCATTCCAAACGCCCTTCTGGCACAGGACATGACATGATATGAATTACACACCGGCAATTTGTGTTGCTTCAAGACCTTCATTCCTGATGGCATATCCGGACTATGCCTTGAAACATTTGGTACTGCAGCTCATGGCCAATTTTAGATTGATTGCAAATTGGCAATAAAACTATCCACCTACCATTCACCATTAACAGCCATAAGCGAAATAATTGAACCCCGTCACCATGCGCATCCATTGATTTACAGTATCGTAATTCCCTGTTGAGTGAATCCTGATTTCTACTGATTCAACGCTCTATGTTTACCCATTATCCCCTTAGCCATTCATCTATCCTTTGGTTATTCAACAGTTTGCTATGGAAACTATGGTGCGTTTACTTCGATGAACAATCCTATTGAAACGGTGAATTTCCATGACGCAAAGTGTAACGAGTTACCAAAGGGCCCAATGATATCCCAATAAAATTCTTATAAATCCCTATTGTCCCTAACAATCTCAAGGTTTATCTTACATTTGTAGGGAATTGTCTTCCCAATATACATCTCTAGAAATCCCGAAGAAAATCCCAAGCTCTCCCCGGCCTGCTGGTAGATTCGAAGCTTTCCACGGCCATCATCTTGCCACCGTAGCTGGATCTGCCGCTCGGACCATGGCAAGGGGAAGCCCTTTACCCGTATTTCTATGGTTTATTTCTATGGGCTTAAACCATACATGGGGTAACTTACGGACTTATAACTTACAACTGGATATAACTGGTATATATAATATATACTATATATATATTATAGAAAGGGCCATAGCAGCCAATTTACAAGTTGCAAACTACAGCTATATCCCACCAAAAACCCTAGATAGCACCAACTTAGCTCACTTTTCAGGGAAAATCATGTTTTTTTTGCTCAGGGCAGGTTGGCAGGTACCCTACTCGGGTTGGGGTGCAGAACCAAACACCCCCAAACATGGGTACAAACTGAGCCCCCAAAGTTGGTTGAAAACACAGGGTGAACTATGGTTTATGGCAAACTGGGGTTTGTTTTTTAAGCCAACTTATAACTGTTTCGACCTATTTCTGTATATATATATATATATAATTATCCTTAAACTTAAATGTTATAGTTGAATTCCCACTTTATTAATCGATATATCTCGGGATGCGCTGCATCGCCTGTTACCAGTCCCTGGACTGTCACGCCTCCGTCTTGGCTTCCAGCAACTCCTCAAACTCCTGAAGGGCGGCGCCGTCGGTTGGATGGGAAGTATTTAAGGGGAATGGGACCAACACACATTTGTTTGGTGATATATAGAAACCATTGATCATAGCTGGGTCCAATAGACCCACGGATATTATATTACTGTATTATGTTGGTTGTTTATATCTAATATCAACCAGCAAACATTTGATATGCAAACGTGGTTGAAGGCAAATGATAGGCTTTGTTTGTATTCAACCAACCACGATATGCAGCGTCTGAACGGTGATTTAGCCATGCCTGGATTAACCCTCTGGCCGTTGGACAAACATAACTGGATAGCATCCCAATAATGTTAAGAGGAAAACATATGGGACAGACACGGAATATTATGGACAGAAATGATGGTGATTTTCCAGCAAACCAGGTGAAATTATGGAATGCTACTGCAGCAAGCAGCTGCTGATCATGAATATGACATGATCATCATGATGCAACACCGCCAAAAAATGATGAGTGTTGATGCTTATCCGAAAAAATGGTTTTCAATCCATTCCCACAATACAAGTCAAGTCGAGGAATCGGTAGTTGAACACTCCCAAAGTATGAAAACATAGACATCATAGAAACTGACAAAATCTGTCCATGCTAACTGCTACCATCCATGTCAATCTGAAAACAATTTCAGGTTCTGACCAGGAAAGTGCCTGGTTACTCAGTTATTGTTTCTTCATATCCAAAAATGAGATGTATATATATATATACTGTAACTATACGGTTATATATACTGGTTGGTGGTTTCAACCCTCTGAAAAATATGGCGGCGGCGCTGATAAAAGGCCGTGCAATGGCACAACATCCACATTTGTAGCATCAGTGTCCAATCTCAATTTCTTGGAGTTTTCACACTTTTGCATCATCTTCATGTGTTTCAATGAGCTCAAAACCAAGTGGTGTTCACCGATGTTACTCAGTTTTGAGCATTTTACCTCAAAAAACATGGCAGGTTTTTATGGCAACAATTGAACTCGAAACTTTGCTTGACATGAACTCTGGTTGCTTAATTTAAGGCAATCACAGGCTCAGCCCGATATTCAACGTTTATACATTCACTGCCAGCTGTCCCAACTTCTCAAACACCTCTGCGCTGGCTTGCTTCCTCCAGACCGCGCAGCAGCGTAGCATGACGTATGTGTGGAAGTGCAAGAGAACGTGCAGCAGCGTAGCATGTGTGGAAGTGCAAGAGAACATACTGTGTGGTTGCAGTCGCAATGAACGTTAACATCCCCCTCACCCCCCCAAACCCAGCCAACAAACACAAAGACAACAAGCAGACAGCAGAAGAGAAAAATGAAGACAGCACACAGCCACTTAACAGCATCGACACCAAAAATATGATAGTCATCTGGGGTTATTATTCCCAATATAAGGAAAAAATGTTCCAAACCACCAATCAGTAAATAATTAATCCCATGACCCCAAGCATGCCCGAGGCAGTGACTGCCAAGACAGAGCCTGATCTGTCCTTCAGGTACTCAATTGCCCCATCCTTCATGAGCCCCGGGTTGATGGCCAGAACCTGGTCGACGGATCATCGATGTGGCCTCCCCGACCACTGGAGAGCTTTGTCAAGCCGTAAGCCTGGGAACATGTTGTGTTTGGGGCTTGTGAATACCTGTATATATAATCTGGATTTTAAGCTGATTTACGGACTAGTATCACATAGTATCATCATCATCATCACAACATACATATTACACACTGGTTTGTTGGCACCTGCACATCCGCTCGGTTGGCCCTTTCTTGGACGATCTTGCAGGTCATTCTCACCTCGATGGGAAGTCAAAGTCCAATGCTCCAGATAGAGTGAGTACTACAAGGTTGATGATTATAGATTATATGAGGTTATACTCCCCAATGTAGTACTATGGGAGTACTCACATATATATATATATATCCCCAATATTGATTAGACTATCATATATCATATATTGACTATAATCCACCGTTGGTCATACTCCCCAATATATTGGGGATTTCTAGGGATGTATTTGTGACAGAATGGGAAAATTATTGGACTATACCCTCTGGTAATCACACGTGGCAATGGACTATATTCCCTTTTTGAAAGGATGCTTGAACGGGAAAATCATCTGTAAATGAGGATTTTCCATTGCCGCATTTGATAGCCAGAAGGTATGTTTGTTGGTTTATTAATGTTGCCTTGTCTAACCATGTGTATATATATATATGTATATATATATATATATATATATATATATCCTATCATTACTTATGATCTATGTGGATAAATTAACATATGTCCCAACCTGAAAAACACACATATAATCGGCTCAGGATGATTCCCTATGTAAACATATCGTGAACATGTTTTTCCAGCGAGGTCGCAGTGAGGTCGTTACAATTGATCCAAACATCCATAGTGACTAAGCCTCTATTTGTGAGCATTCCAGACCACGCAAACCATCTGGGATGGGGACACAAAGACTGTGACGCCACCAGCCATCAGATTAACTGGGGTGCCAGTTAACCAAGATACAACCGGGGTTTAACTGAAATAGAGATGGTGCTTACGCAGGGGTTGATAGGGGACTTGTCTCCCATTAACCTCCAAGGTATGGAGATTGACGCGTGATCCTCCAAATCAGTGCCACTGGTTGGTGGTTGCTGCTAACCCCTCTGAAAAATGAAGGAGTGAAAGTCAGTTGGGATGATTCTATATTCCCCATATGAAAAAACATGTTCCAAAGCACCAAGCAGATAATCACAATCCATCTTTTGACCATGGGATCACGGGCAAGTATTGAAATAGTCCTATGGCCCATTCACACATGATGTCAACTGATGCTTCGGCACACAGGACCAAATCTGGTGCCTGCGAGGTGTAGGGTCCGATGTCCATCTTTGGAAAGTACAAGTAGACCTGCCGTCAGCTTCGGAAATCGAAACGTGGATTTGCTGCGCTCTTCGACGAGATATTCAGCACCCTTGGGGAAGGTCAGAAAGGTCAGAAACAGACCTCTATGGTCCACAAAGAGTCGAGGAGGAGGCTCAACACGATCAAACACTGATGAACAAATACGGTAACCCCATCTCCCAAACAACAACAAATTTCACCCATATGGGCATCAAAAATGAATAGGTCCAAACCAAGGTTCATAGGCTGATATTTCGAGATAAGGCCAAATTTAAGACCCAATTACTACTGATCCAATTTCAGGGGTACCCCGGTTCTATCCTATTCTGAACCATGTTGCAAATCCAAATCCATATATATATATATGGATGTATCATACATACTTATATTTCACATCATTATCAAAATTATATTTCATATATAGTTATTTATAGGCTATAGGGGTTGTAGTAGATCATCCCAACTTACAGAGGTTCTCACCATGGCCATACTATCACCCAAATGCACCCTCAAAGCATCCATAGACCACCATGGACCTGTCCATCGTCCAGCCGCTCAGTGCGTTCAACTCCGCTGAAGAGGACTTCTACAGCTCTGGACTTCAACAAAGTCTCCATCCACTGTGGGCTGCAACCTGTCAGCTTCACTCTACAAACTTCGAGTGGTGGCAAAAGGCACTGGGGAATTTGGAATCATCCAGGCCTGTGGCATCTCTGAATTTGAATATTCAAATCCTCACATCAAAATTGACCATCCCATCTTGAGATCTGCTTTTTCATCTTTTTCCAGACCCCAACCTCCAAGGTCCCGAATTGCCCGGGCCGCACCTTCCAGATCATGTCTGTCAGTTTCCTCCACCACAACGCTCACCGGTCGACCCTCCACCCTTCGTCCCAGCCGCGGACGCCGACGCCGCGACGCCGTGGTCACCGCCGCGGCCAACGGCGCAGCGACGGCAGTGGCTGGGCTTGGGCAGGGGGCCGAGGCTCCCGAGGGACTGGATCGCCCAGGACGCCAAGATGGCAGTTCTACAGGGGCAATGGGGACTGGAGCCACAGCCGCCATGAGGTCAGCTATGGGCTGAAAAAGTTGGGTTCTAAATGTGGCAAATGTGATTCTAATGGATGGATGTGTGTCAGAAATGTTGTTTTGGTGCGTTTCTCAGTGTGAATGAGAAATCATAGGATGTAGAATAGGGCATGGTGTCTAGTAAGTATCCGAACAAACTGGAAGGTATACCACGCACCAATCAGATTTGAAGATATTTGAAGTCCAGATTTCAGTGGCATCTGTAGCATTTGGCTCGGCTTGTCAAAAGCTCGGCGGCGTTGCAACTTATCTACTTCACTGCCCCAAATCTAGAATGTACATGTTCATATACAATGGAGTTTCACTTCACGTTTGACACCAAATCCCATCCCCTCAACAGAAGATACCAATTACTGCTGGTTCACCCTGATTATGCAGGTAGCAGTCTCATTCCCATTGTTCACTGAAGGGCATTAATCATCCCACATTGTTGTTTGCGCAACAAAACAACATATCCCATGTAACATATCACCATGAAATGGTTGGAATTCCCTAAAAACATTCATCTAATCTGCATAATCTTACTGGTGCTTAGTAGGGAATGGATGGGAATGGAGGAATGGGATTATTATGTATTATTATTAATAGTTATTGTGGATCATTCCCTCATTCCCTCATTCCCTACTAAGCACCAGTAAGTAATATTGTAGTAGGCCACATTTTATCTTAATACCCAATCCCAACCATCCGAAAACATCATTTATCCAGATCGTCATTGTAATCCCAATTATATACCTCATATGAATCCGTATTGTTGGCCAAATCCAACATGATGTCACGTTTGCAAGTTCAACTTCCATTTTGTTTGGTTATCCCGTCCATATATATATATATATATAAGTATTCAGTAATATTCAGTATGTCTACCCCAGATGCTCCATGGTGGAATATTTAACCACATAAAAACCCAACATACCATCTGGTTATTTAACATAGCCATGGAAAATCCCCAACCATAAATGGAGGTTTGTGGGAAAATCATCTATTTCTATGCAATCCATACCATTTAACATCATTTAACTATGCTAGTCATAACCAGAGGGTAAAAATCACCCAGTTTTTTGTCGCGAAAAGCCAAAAGGCCCTACCATGGACTCCATCACCTTGTACCCCACGGGATCCACCTCCGGCGAGATATCCTGATTGGGCGCTGGAGAGCGCTGCGAAAAGGCCTCGACGACGTAACGACACACGCGACGCTGCGGAAGATTCTCTGATTGGTCGGTCGTGTGTCTTATGATCAGATATGATCATCATAAGATATGTTAAGGTATCATACTATATTAAAATATCATAAGATATTCTAAAATATAAGATATTCTAAAAACATATAAGATATTATAGGATATGAATATCATAGGATATCATCAGCATCATCAGTGTCACGTCTGAGACTCCTTCTCCTTCTCCTCGTCATCATCATCGGGTTCCGGCTCACTTGCCCAGGCTGGTGTATGGTGTCAAACCTCGCACATCTATCACTGAGTCACTGCGGATTTGAAGCCTCACACCCACTGTTAATATCTGTTAATCAGGCTTGACAGCTAGAAAACTATGGGCAGGACTTTATTACTGCTCTCTCTTATATATATATACATACGTTGTCCATAGTTTTTCAATAGCCCAAACAAAACATGACACCGCATGACACCGGGTTGCTCCCAACACCCCAAATGCTCGCGGAAACAAGTGGCTGAGAGGTAAAAGCGCTGAGTTCCCCCCCTCATGCTATCGTTTGTCATAGGTTGGAGCAACCCCTATGAAACTGGCATTTGTTTGTCACGTTGATGAGATTTATATAATCCGTTTGTCTACAGAAAACAAAACACGAATCCACTAGACCCCAGCATCTACTAACTCTGCCAAGAATTGGACATCAGGTCGATGGGAAGAGGACGAAAACACTGATCTTGGGGGGGTACCATATATATATACATATATATATTATATATGTATATATACTATATATCTATATATACTATATATCTATATATATATATTATATATCTATATACTATATATCTATATATACTATATATGATTAACCCATTCCATCATATCCAAAAACAGGAACAAAAATCCAGACCTCTTTGGCCCATATTCAACCCCAAAGCTCGGATGTAAATCTTTTGTTCCTAGTCACTTGAAGCATTCCACTATTATCCCATACTAATCCATGTACCCTCTGGCAATTTAACATAGCTATATTGAAAATGACCCATTTACATTTGACTTACCTATTAAAGATGGTGATGTTCCATATCTATGTTAGTTTACCAGAGGGTATTATCTCAATAATATGCGACTGTATCCGTTATCCCGTTGTCATTGGCTTTACCACATTATCCTCAAAACATATGTCAGATTCCACCAGTATTGTCAGTTATTACTATTATATCAGCACTCAGATTGACCATTTTAAGCACTATTAACAATTATAAAGAACATTATTATAATATTCATACTAATAACGCAATATATTATAGATATTTCAGTTATTCCAAAAGAAAAAGCCCTCACTATTTACATTGGGATGATATTATTATACGTTTACTATTGGGTGTACCATAGTATTTCATTTTATTTGACATTATTAACCATTCTTAAGCATTATTAACCACTATTAATCATTATCAACGATAATTTAACTATAATTAAGGATAAACTACTAATTATACTATCTGGGTAAATTATAATATTTCACTAACCTGAATCTTGCGGCCATTTGGGGATGATTTCCCTTATAAACCATGATTTCCAGTGAGGGAGAACAGTGAGGTCGTTATAATTTACCCAGATACTATATAATAGACACACATATTTTGCATATTCCCCGACCCAAAACGTCGCACTTCCCTATATAGTCAGGACAAGCGCACCTCCTTCACGTTGGCGTCCAGCGCTTCGAGGGCCGACATGTCCCCGATGCGAGTGCCCTTTTCTCGACACCAAAATCGAGGTGTGTTGGCAACAAGAATAGGAATGATAGGCGATATGGACGATATAATGGGAGATATTGGGATGATAATGGGGGCAATCATATAATCGGATAACATTTGGGATATATATGGGATATATAATCAAAAATACGATTGTGATATAATTGGGATACAACGAGAATATAAGGGCCCCGGCCCTTAAAGGGCCCTCTGGGATGACAGCCGGCCCGTTTGGTGCCACTATCGAACTAGTTGGATGGAGTTGAAAAAAACGCTTGGAAATGGTGGATAAACCGCAACAATAGTTATATGGGATATAAATGAATATAATCAATGGGATATACAATCAATTTGTGGCAATTTGATATGATATCTGGGTGTGTCTGAAACTGGAGCATACTGCGGACAATAATGACCATCCGTCAAGTTTAGGGAATAAAATAATACAGAATATATGTTCAAACAAACACAGGTGGATAGAACGTTCAACTCAGATTCCGCAGCATTGAGAATTACATCAGGAAATGCTTTTCGACCGGGGCATACTTGAACAACAACAACAACAACAGAACCATGCAATTCGCAATTCGATTGCATCATTCCTGGGGTTTCTTCAAGCCGTGGTGGTTTTGGGAGTCTCCCAGTGACCCAGTGAAGTGAACCCAAAAAGGGCCGGGTCCAAGGCCTCAATGATCTGCGGATAGATTTGCGACACTCCATCGTTGCCTGAGCCGGTGGGTTTTGACCTGGCAACAACTATGGATAGGGGGTGATTCTATAATACTATTTCATATGGTCACCATAATAATAACAATAATAATAATAAAACAATCATCATCATCATCATCATCATCTAATGCTTTTGAAGACGGGCATCAATGGGATACTTTTAGGTTTGGTGGGGAAGCTGCTGCAGCTTCTGGTGTGCTTGGAGCTTCTGCTAAGGCTCCGATTCATCCAGCATCCCCTGCGGCCAAGATCGCCGAGCGACGCATCAGAACTTTGTCCCACTTGCGAAGGATCTTGTACCTCAGCGAAAGGGACTTCACTCACTAGGCCCACTATATAGGCCACTGAAATATCTGTTGATATCTGTCGATCATCTTGGATGTGCTTAAGATGGGGTCCTCAAAAATGTTGAAACACAAACAAGAAAACCGTGCGAAAATCAACACATCACCATTAAACAAACACAGGTCATGTTGAATGGACATAACTTCTCCTTTCTGGGACTCCAGATTTGATGGGATGCGAGATCCGGGAGTCGGTGGCCCATGGCATATCATATCAACATATATCAACCATCAACCATGATTTATGGCCTATCTTCCCAAGTGGCTCATGGTGAATTCCGCCACTGAAAAAAATCAATTGCGAATCCATTCAGTTTTATCCATTCACATCCTCCTAAAAATCAACTTCGACCCTATCAACATATTATATATATACTGGTTGGTGGTTTCAACCCCTCTGAAAAATATTAGTCAGTTGGGATTATTATTCCCAATATATGGAAAAATAAAAAAATGTTCCAAACCACCAATCAGTATATATATATATGTATAAACAATATTATTCTGAATTATTTCAATTACTTTCATGGAACATCCAACCCATCGCTGGCTTCCCTGCTGTAACCCCCCGTTCCTGGCAAATTTCACTGAGGACAGCGACAACGCCGCATGGTTCAGCTCGTTGTAGCCCTTCAAGCGATAGATGCCATCGGCCAGGCGTCCTAACGCCTGCAGGCACCGGTCCAATGGTTCACAGCGAAATCTCTTGGGATCGAATCCCTGTTGGAAATTACTACCCTCTGGTTATGACGTTTAACATAGCCATGGTATAGATGGTTTACCGAACTTAAAAATGGTGATTTTCCATGGCGCCATGTTAAACAACCAGAGGCTATATTCATTGGGTTTCCATCACCCTTTTGGTAGATTTTTGGTTGCGTCTGCATGTCTGATTTTAACTTCTTGTAAAAAAAATGCACATATGTGTGCTTGCATGTCCAAAGATTGGTTGCATCCCCCAGTTGCAACTGATACCTGCTTGGGTCCTAAAAAGGTTCAGACATGGTGGCACATGTTAGTCGCCAGGCTGCAGATTCCACTGGAATTGGTTGCTTAAATAGTTGCAGTACATATCCCTCTGGTTATGTCAAAATAGCTATTGAAAATTACCATAGAAATAGTGGATTTTCCCATTAATAGCATGATGATTTTCCCATCAGTTATGTAACAAATTACCAGAGGGTATCCCTCAACTTGGGATTCATGATTAGTCACTGGCTTTGTCCCAAAGCAAGCAACGAATGCAACGAATGTTTGAAGCAGTCAACAGGAATCCATCGGCACCTAAAATCCCACGATAGGGAGCTACCTGGATCCAATACCGGGCTCCACAGTTTATTCCAAAACATACCAAGTCCCAGCCCACAGATACCAAGCATTATAATGGATCCCAAAAATGAACATATCCTATACTGAAGCAAGGTTTGTAGGAGGTGATTCACATAATTAGCAGCATCCACCATTAAGAGTTCAGAAGGGATCCCATAATTTTCCGTTTTTCCCATGGGTAATTTTCCCATTTGTCCAATTCGGAAGGAGTTTTCTCTCATCGAAAAGCCAGGATCCTGGGCCTCCAACATGTTCAAATGCAGAAATTGGCTCATAGGATTCGGCTCCGCAGTGGCCCCCACACCTGGCGTGATTTCGGCTCACTCAGACGGCCGCTAAGAATCATAGGATTTTGGAGCGGCCCGGTATGTGACGCGAGAATGGGTAAATTTACGTGTTACAAAAAACAACTTTTGAATGGAAATAAATGAAACCACAAATGTTTATGGAGCCTTGGTCCACAACCAACATCAACAGCATTTCGTTGCTTAAGATGGGAACCACAAAAAATACCAAAGGTATCAAGGGTGAAGTCCTGAAAGGGCTTAATCTCCCTGTCTCTGATAGATTGCGCTTATAGAATCTTCCAGAAATGAGGACAAAAGCTACTAAATTAGACAGACATTTAGTTTAACTCAGCAGACAAAACTGGATTCCGCATCAAGCATGGCGAATCATTCCCAAAATCTACAGGTCAGGGTCCTTGAGCCATCCTTGAGCCATCCCTTCGTCCCTTCCATGTCATTTTGATTCCACCCTGCTGTCTTTGTCAGGGCTGTGCCATCCTCCATCTCGCCCCAAAAAAGGTATGCCGTGTTTCCACGGCATCGAAATGGCTGAGGTGCACTTTTGCCGGTCCTCCTAAGCAATGATGGGTCCTTGTTATGTGTGGAAGGTGGGATGATCCAAATCAACTCCTCTTTGATACCTTGTGGATACTTGTTGCTGCCACCACCTCTATGTCACTTGTTGGGGGCCCATCATTTCACGGACTCTGGTGAGACACACGCTGCCCCACGTGATGCAGGGCACCATTTCGGATCAACCAGAAGTGAAGTTGTAGGTCATAAACGACTACCCTCTAGTTATGTCAAAATAGCTGTTGAAAATTGCCATTTCTAGTGAGTTTTCCCATTAAACATGGTGATTTTCCATAGTTATATTAGTTTACCAGAGGGTACATTCGGACCACATCACTGACATATTGGATCAACACTTTGCATGTAAGCCTGATTCCAAGCATGCTTCCTCCAGTAAGCATCCTATTTCTGCAAGCCATATCCCCGGAAAACATATATGATCATATATGGATTTATAAACCCATCAGGCAGCAAAAACATGGAGACCTCTGGATAGTTTCTATTGAAAAGGATTTTGACGTAGTCAAAGATCAACTTTGGTGAGATCGTTGGCAACAAAAAAATAATATTTTCCCTAAATCCTCAGGACTCTGAGAGCAGTGAGGCAACATTGCGCCGACCTGGTGGTGGCCACACGGAAATGGAAACACATTGGCAAGAAACGACCGACAAATCACAATGTTGACATGTCATCATGAAAGATGAACGGCTTGTTGACAGTGACAGAAATGAACGTTTTAGTGACAAACACATGTACAACAACTTGTCTATGAATTAAACACAAATGTGAGCGCTACAGCAACTCCCAAAAATAATTATTGATATTGGTAACATGATAGTAGCATCCAGCCCTAGAATAGATTGAACCGCTTTGATGTTTTCTTTTGGAGGTGCTAAAACAGAGACAAAAACCACTGCGCTGCACCTCTTTCCAATGCGAGATCACCGGCAGTTCGGCCTCGTTCATCCTGGCGTTTTAAAAAAAGAGACGTGGCCTTTGGGACAACAATCATGTGGATCTCAAATATCTCAAGTGGAATCATATTCATCAAAACATTGAAATAAATTCAAACAGGTTGAAATAGAGACTTTCCATCCGAAACCGCATTTCTATAATTTTCTCCCAACCGTGGTCGCACCTTTCCACCCCTTTCCTCCCTACCGCAGCCTTTGAGCTGAGCAAGGCTCGCTTGTCGGGCGCCAAACCTGATTCGGAGGCAGTTTGAGTTTGTGGTGCCCCAAAAAGCACGATAGTGGTGCAAATAAGCAGCTGGATTCCATGGTTTCGGTATATAGAGATACATGGGGTATGACCGCAACTATATAATTGTAATACGAAGCCCAATCATATAGTGTTAGTATTAGCATGTATTGACCTTCTAGTTACCTTATTCTACGGTACAAGGTGAATCATTTCAATTTGAGCCTTCCAACTAAGTTGGGCATAACTAGTTTAACTGTGTATTGTAAATACTTTGACATAATGGGCCCTTTTGAACCAGCTTGTAGCTGGGGCAATATCCATCCCCTTTGATGAATGACACATATGTTGACCATTCTACAGAGCTGGATTTGTTTGGAAATTGGTGGGTGAGAAATGGGATTGTATGGATATGTTTGGATTGAATAGAGTATATTTTGGAACTCTCAATGCAAATGTTTATCTCAAAAGCCTGAACAGTTTGAGCAACACATATTTATGGATACAACCGAAACACATATTTATGGATACAACCCACAAAACTACGAAAATACTGACCCTTATGTCACAGCACAACTGGCGACGTCGCCAACAATGTTCAAACGCATGGGTTCGATGTATTTTTGGAAGTTAAGAACAAACAACAACACACAAAAACATCTACTCTGGGGTAAACATGCTATAAGAACATGTGGGTTTAGGGCATGTGGAAACCGTTCGGTTTCAATGTGATCTACAAATGGTGGGTTAACACCACATCTATGTTTTTTTTCAGATTAGTTTACAGGAGAGTCTCCAACACTGCCAGTGATATATTCTCTGATTCTCATCGTGAAAATTATCAACATATCAACACCCATGACGGATCCATGGTGCTGCTATATATATATGGTGTGCCATGGATCCCATCAATATACCCCAAACATGTTAGCATTAATATACCAGCACCATGGATCCGTCATGGGACATATTTATCAACAATCCATATCCAGCATTTGAGCAGTGCCACATGTTGATGATTGTTTTTTGGGCTATACCATGCTATACCATCAATATATTGGGGATTGTCACAACTCATGGGGAAATCCCTTCTCACCGAAAACCCGGTACGAAGAGACGCTGAAAATTCGGATTTTGAACACTGCTGACATGTCCTGTTTTCCACTAGAAATGGCAAATACCCCAAATGGGCAAGCGTTTATGGCAATGTCTATTTGGACATTGTCAAGCATATCAACATTAAGATCAACAATTCTCAGATATCCCTTTAAAACACATCAAAGAAACCCTCTAAATTATATCGAATCATGTATAGTGATATGCTAAGGATTATCAACATGAATATCATCAATCCTTAGATTTACAAGGTACTAATGATCAATTAATCAATTATCATCAATATTAAACCATCAAAAATCCCTCATAATTGGCAGTGTGTCAAAACCTTGTACCCCTGTAGTTCACATCAAAATAGCTGGTAAATGGATGTTAAAAAATGGTATTAATAGGTATTGATCCATACCCAATTATCAACATGAAAATATCCTTCACAGCATCTATCTTCGTTTGGAAAACCACTCGGCAAGGCCGCAAGGCCGCCCAAAGGTCCCGTTCGGTCCCTGGGTTCCCCCCACGTAACATCACCCTTGCGGCATCTTCATGACCCCGATAGGCCACCAGGTGTAGGGCCTATAAAAGGCCACCAGGTGCAGTGCGAATCGAGAGTTGTGTTATGTTAGAAATATGGTTCAATATATGGTGAATATATGGGTTATAATTATGGCTTGTAATTAATATATGGTTTAGGTAAATGTTGTTTAATATGAAACTGCTGAGACCCTTTGTTTGTGCACATAAATATTGGTATGTTACCCCTATAAATTTGGTTTCTTTTTACCAACATTCATTGTTATCCAGATGGTCTAGGCAATGCTTTGGTATTGGCTTACTAGTTACCCACCAACGTGTAATTTAATTAATTTTAATCCCACCAAAATGTGCAGTAATTGGAGGTTTTTATTAACGTTCATCAAACATCACATGTATAGTTTGTGCAAGCAAAACACACAACATGTATGTATATATATAAATTATATATATATACAAATATCGCAATCTGTTCACCGGCAACAACTTAGGTTTTAGTTCCAATGGAATGCGCAGATCCTGCTGCGACTGGGTGCTGACTCCCCCATCATAGCTATGGAAAATTCCGCATTTATTTCGATGAGTTACCAAATTCTAGCCTTAAAACATGGTGATTTTCCAGTTCGCTAGCTATGTTCGTTTACCAAAAGGGTTTCCAAGTGACAACATCCACTGATGCCCTTTCGGATCCGGCGAAGTCGGCTGAGTTTCCCGAGCCGTAAATCCACTCCATTTCTCCAGGCTCTCCTTCAATCGTGCTCCTTTGTCTGGATCACCTTCTAACCTTGAAGCTCCAGCGAAAGACAAACGATGAAACCATCGGAACTTTGTGATTTAAACATATTTAAACACCACACATGAGGATTTAATATGATTTAATGGGGTTTGCAGCTGATTTATGATAGTTGAGTTGACTTAGTTCACTTGGTGAACTAGGGTCTTATGGGGGATGTAACTATCATAATTGATGTGTTTAAGCAACCAACATATCTGGACGACCTCAGCTTCTCGTATCATCCCATTTCGCTTCCATCTCAGTGCCCAACAGGATCTCGATCACATCGGCATGGCCCTTCTCACAGGCCAGCTGTAACCTATGGCATCAGTCTGGCGTGGATTTGTGGCGAAATGTCGTCGGCTAAACCATCAAGAAATGGCTTGAAGGATGAAATGCCAACATGGTATTTTCAAGAAGTGGATTGATCGGCAAAAATATTGGAAAAGTGAAATCCTACAAAAATGCTGGCGCCTGATAACTTTGTCTATCTTTTCGCATTATACTCTACAGAAAAACGCTGGTTGTGACTACCAAGTATTGAATTTTTGTAGGCTCCTGTAAGTTTTATATGCAACTACGGCAATTAATTCTGGGACACAAAAACCATCTGAGGCACCACAAGAACCAGTCAAACAATGTGGAGACCATGGGGAGAGTCGCAAGCTACCTATATCAGGACAATGTGGGGATCATACTTAAAATCACCAGCCAAAAGGATATTACGGAACAATCGTGATATTAGTGACACCCTCTGGTTATGACTAACATAGCCATGGTTTTTCGATGGCCCATAGAAATAGATGGTTTACCTATTAAAAAATGTGATTTTCCATGGCTATGTTAGTCATAACCAGATGGTATCACATTCACCAAGACATCAGGGTGGCGTTTAGCCCAAAACTGGTTCAGTTTCATTGATATCAAGCCCAACAATGCTTTAGGATACCCTCTGGTGAACTAACATAGCAATGGAAAATGGCCATTTATAGTGGATTTTCCCATTAAAAATGGTGATTTTCCATTGCTATGTTGGTTCACCAGAGGATAAGCGTCAACAGATTTCAAGAACAATGTGGGGATATCAACCCCAACACATTCTGAGGAAATACTGGTGATGAATCCATAACTGTGGCACCCAAGAGAAAACAAACTACGGAAACAAGTTAAATCAATAAGGTGTTTATTATACATTTAGTATCGATGATATTATGGTATCATCACATATCATCATCATCATCATCATCATCATCATCATCATGAGGATACCATAGTATCATCCCCTCAGCTTTAGATACATCTAATATCATTGTGATAAATCTTTATAATATCAACATCATATGATCTATTTAATATTATTATAATCCCCATTCAATATAATGTCATCGATAAACTTCATACCGTATCAATATCATCACATATCATCCAAAGCGTCTTGCTTCAGATCCCCTCAGCGGAAGCTTCTCTGAAACCGAGTGACGGAGTGAAGCCTCCTGACTTGTCCTGGTCAGAGACATCGCTTGGAGATCATCATGTTATTAAAATAGCTGGGCATGTCTGGCTGTCTGCGACTAGTAACTACAGTATATATTCAGTTAATAGTAGTTAATATCATATTTAATATTCTTTAATGTTAATGTATGTATATATATATATATATACATCTTCAATATGTTAAACCATCATTTTCAATTAGTAAACCATCATTCGTGGGCATGTCAGTTGGGATCATCCCTCCGTTGGAGTTGAAATTTTCAGAAATGGGTGAAACATGTTGAAACCACCAAGCAATTTAAACCAATGTGGTACCTTCCGCACCAGTTTCATCCAGAAAAAAACCAGGAAGAAGAGATGACGACGTAGTAATCATAGGCATAAGCTGTGGATTTCAGGTGCCAGATGGTGCCATATTTCTGACCAACACACATCTTTTCAAGGCTGGCACTCTCGCCTGTGTGGACAACATCGTAGAGGAGAGAGTATGTGCCAGCCTCGTGCGGTCCACTAAGACTACATGGTCTCTGCAATCACAACACACACCATCTGCATAGAGTAGATATGTCTGTAGTTATATAATGGGGTGTATTAACCAACTGCATATATATACATACACAACATTGTCCTTTTAGGAAAATATAGGGGCCGGCTTGCTATAAACATGTATAAACTGTGTTTGATCATTTTACCTTTGTTGACTGGGGGTGTCTAATAAAAGCAATGTCATAAACCACCCATATGGATTGATAGCAACAAAAAAACATCTATTTATGCTAAATTTGGGGATGGTTTACTATTAACTAACATAGTAGCCCTCTATTTATCAACCAACCAGTAAGAAAAGAACATCATAGTATATATATATATATATATACATATATATATATATATAGTTATAGCTGAATGATTTATACACTAAAGGTATAGATATGACTATAATGGACTACAATATACCCTCTGGCAATCAGGTCCATGGCTTGCTGGGATTTACCATTGCCATGTTCAACTACCGAAGGGTAAAAAGAGCGGAGGTTGACCAACTAGACAAAGACTCAACTGAAATCGGCTAGATGGAATTTCAAAACAAAAGAGGGCAGGACAGTAGGTCCAAATACATCAAAACATGAATTGAAGACCACGGGACCTACATGTTTTAGTGTGGTGTGGCGGTGATTGTTATTACAGTAAATGTGCAGGAGGGGTTTGTAAACCAGCAAACACAGCTGGGGGTGCCCACATTGTGATCAAAAAATATAGATTAGTACCAAACTACCCGGTGAGAAGGTGCCCCCCCCAGGTATGTCTATTGGTTTGTAAACCCGAATAACACCGAATAACTATGTCAATGTACTGTACCTACTATAAACCATGTCGTTAAACTCGTGATTTCAACAAAGTTCGCTATCATAATTCACCCATCACTTTCCATGTTGCTTGGTAGATCTAGATTTTTCACAATGAACTTGGCTATCATAAATCACCTACAACTCCATGTTCGTCTTGGTTATAACCTTTTTTATTAAGGCTCAACACCTATCGGACCTGCGTTGCCGTTGCCCACCACGTTGTGCGCTGGGTGTTTCACCCGAGGTCCCCGGCTCCAACAAGACCTTGCACAGCTCCGCATGTCCCGCCCCAGCGGCCAAATGGAGCGCCTCAGCCATGGGTCAGGGCTGGGTTTGGGGAACCAAAATGGAGCTATCTGACTAGCTGACCCCCCAAACAAAGGTGCCCATATTATGCTTGTACTGTATATATTATATATCATGTGTATGTACATATAGTTAGATATAAATATATATATATATATATGTATATATATATATATATATATATGTATATATATATATTTATAATATAATATATATATAATATATATATTATATATATACATATATATATATATATATTATATTATATATACATATATTATATATATATATTATATAATATATATATATATATATTATGTATATATATATATATTATATTATATATATAAACTATCTCTAATATTCTGTAATTGTGTATATAGATAATTTTAGATAGATGCAGATGCGTGAAAAGATCGTTCCTATCAACTAAAAAAACTACACAAACGCAAGAAAACGCACACAACCTTCCAAAGCACTGGTCTTAGAAGCATCCCTTTTGGTGATGTGCAGCAATGTAGCAACACAATCAGTGTCCAGCCTAGCGAAAGCATGTCAAAGAGGGGGTGTGGTTTGGATTATGTTTGGGCAAAACCCTAAGACCCGTACGGCCATTCATGTGTTAAATCAAATCATCAAAGATTTTTGGGTAAATAATCTTGAGACATATGGCCGATAGTTTGGTCTTTGCAGTTGTCGTTCTCTACATATTGCAAACAATGAATTGGCATAGATTTTGATCACCTTTATCATCTTTATCCACCGATCTTTTGCTTCTCGGTTCCTTGAGTTCCCTGGGTTCCCCGACAGTTTGTCCCGCAAATTTCTCTTGCGCCATCAACAAGCTCTCTGTATCTGGACAATGCTCCACCCTGGTCAGGCGGAGGCTTGTCTCCGGTGGAATTATTGCCAGACAGGAGGCATAAGATCACAACCAGCATTAACACAACCCGGGTTGTTGCCATATCCGTTGATGTTTATGTTGATGATGATGATGATGATGATGATGATATTATTATGATGATGATGAGGAGGTGGAGGATGAGGATGAGAATGAGGATGCTAATTATCCTCCTCCTTCATGATGACTATCGTTGTGAGCATCATCCACCGCAGTCAGCATCTCAAACCAACCACGGAAGCTTGTACGGAGAGTGTCAGCAAACAAGCGAAAATTCACAGATTGACTGATCAGTATGGAAGTGAACCGTCCATTTTTTTCTGGGTAGCAACCATCCATTGCCCCTTCCCGATTAAATGCCCTAAACCATATGCGTGGTTTAGTAATCTTCATGCTGGGGTCCTTGTTTTGGCATTTGAATTCAGTGGGAAGGGATTACTATCATTTACTATCCATATCCCAATGATAGTCCCCATTGGTCAGAAGCCCTCCTTAAAAGCTCCATTGGCCCCCCGACAGAGTCTTCACAGTCTCCAGGTGGCCCCGCCTTGGTGATGGTTGAAATGCTGGAAATGAGACTATCATACTTGGTGGCTCATCCCACTTAGTAAGTGGGTTATAACCCCAGTTATAAGTGGATTAACCCTACTTATCCCATTTATAACTGGGGTTATAACCCACTTACTAAGTGGGATGAGCCACCAA
>Ga0126342_10000196_pt1 | contig 51846 bp, 53 predicted proteins | sample Cyp1metagenome_FD_92528 | JGI IMG/M metagenome (GOLD analysis project Ga0126342, IMG submission 92528) | Coral microbial communities from Lord Howe Island, Old Settlement Bay, Australia - Cyphastrea 1 metagenome | ecosystem: Host-associated > Invertebrates > Cnidaria > Coral ...
CTGAAGAATCAGGTAACGGGGCTGGCCGCCCTCCCCTTTACTTCGTAAAGTAAAACTCAAGGTAGCCCCTCTGGAGCTACCTTTCGTGATCTGTCCAAACTCCTTTTCCAACAAAGCAACAACGCATCAAAACTAGTGTCTGAACATTGCTGTACAAATATATATATAGCTTCAAAATGCTTCATGAATCTCATGAACACTTTGTTGATCGTTTTCTGTTTTTTTCTCGCAAAACATGGATTTTCTTTAAGCAAATATATATAGTACATGTCACATGTCATCGTCAGCTGTTTCTCTGTGCCTGAGAGCATCTGGGACATGACACCGAGCAGGTTGGTCCAAACCAATTCACCCGGCAATCGCAGAAGCCCTGGCGGTCGTGGCAGTCTCGAAACAGAAAGCGCCTTGCCGCGTTTCCCAACGGATATCCCAACGGATTTCCCAATGGATTGCCATCTGTTGCCAGATGATCAAAGCAAACATTTCTTTACGTGTTTGGCAATCGTAGCACCGGAAGATACTAGAAGCGCGCATGCACCTCTTGGTTACAGCGTCCTTGAATACAATTGCCTCAGACGCAGCTCCGAATCTGCAAAATATCAAAAACTATCAACACATATATAATATATGTGTATATTGCATAATCATACGTATGGTAATATTACAATATATATATATATATATATATATATAATGATCATAGTGTCTGTGCTCTAAATGCAACTGAGTCTGTGTTGTACATCCTCCGCATCTTTCAGGTCTCTGAGGAGTTGCACTTCTCGAGCATCGTCTGGAACACTCACCAGGTGGATAGTAATCCTCTGCAAAAACAGAATTTTGAGACATCAGAATCATCAGAAAAAAGGACAAAAAAGGCACACCAGGGCACACCAGGATCAACACGTGGAAAAATACAACCGTGACTTTGCCCTGAAATCTCTCACGTTTCGACCTGAAAATTATTGACATGCCTAAAGGCCTAAAGGTTCTTCTAACACCGATTCACAAGGGATTTCAGAATATTTCAGAATATCATCATATGATATCATATGGATTTCATGATATTCATATGATATTCATTCATATGTTTAGAAATTTCATATGTTTTCATATATGATTCACGTATCTTTTTGCATGTCTTCGGAAAAACTTTGCCACTTCGGCCTGTGCACAGCTCTCGCAGCGCGCTCCAACTCGGCCTGTCACAGTGCCATCTGAATCTGTTGAGAGCTTGACAAAAAACATCAACAGAAATATCAGCAGAAATATCAACAGATGTAAACATGATCTATTGTCTAGAAAGATTTTTTTTTTTTACCTGGTATCATCTTGCATCAAGTTTCGAAAGATCTTTGCAACTTGAAATGGGAAAACCAAAACACAAGTGGCAACAAGCTCGACAGCTAAGTCTTGTGCTTGCTTCGCAAAGGCATGCACCAGAATCGGAGCACAAACCTTGAAACAGGATTGCAGAATATTGCAGATATGGAAGACATAAAAACACAATAAAAAACATCGTCATTTTTTGGCCCGACAATGCAGCCGCTTTCGACCTTTTTCAGAGCTTTCAGAGCGGCCGCTTCTCTGAGATCCAGGCCCTTGCTGCTGCAGGTGGTGTTGGCATAGCAATAAACCTGAAATCCAGGGTGTCAAAGGTAAGCTGCTGGGATCTGCTGGGGCTCAGCCAACTTAGACTGTGCAAAATTACAGTTCATTGATGTGACGAAAATAGGGTGACCGCTGCTTTCCTGAGTCTCATTAAGCACATGTGATGGATCTGCCCACTTTGTACGAACCTGAGCTCTTGACATTGCAAACTCGAGCTGGATACCATCCAGGAGCACACTGACTGCAATCGCTGCCTCAGCTCTTGACATGGACCACGGGGGCATTGGATCCACAGTGGCGACGTTCTGCGGAGCAGAAATGCGAATCTGAGCGTGGTGCCAGCCCACTCCGTTTCGCAGCGACAGCCACTGATCTGATGGGTCACTGGATGAGTTGTGCACACCTGCCAAATCCAAGTGATTCCAATCTCAAAGACGAGAACAAGATGTTATTCGAAATCACTGGCCACTTCCAACATGTCCAACATGTCCAACATGTCCAACATGTCCAACATGTCCAACATGTCCAACATCTACAAAATGGAACCAATGGCGCCAATGGAATCGGCGCACAGCCACGAGATCGAGGTCATCTGAGGTGCATACCCCGTGGCCGCTGCAGTAGTCGTCTGGATGACAATAGATGGCACATCCTAAGTCTGAAAGTCTGCGGTTGCCGAAACTAGCAGTTTGGAGGGGCCAAGATCCCTAAAATACCACGGTAGTTGTTGTTACTATATTTGTATTATATAATATATAATAGAATATAATATAATATAATATAGAATATAATATATAATATATAATATATAATATATAATATAATATATAATATAATATAATATAATATATAATATAATATATAATAGAATATAGAATATAGATAATCTATTTAAATCTATTTGTTACTTCCAAGTCCTGATCCAAGGCGTTGAAACTTGAAACTTGACACTCCTGTGCCGTCCCTCGTTCAGTGTTCCATGACAGTCTCGGTGTGCCACGCGAGCCACGGACTTTCGTTGTTTCAATCGGTGCTGTGATGTGCTGTGAAAGGTGCCTTTTTTCGACGGTAATTCGACATAGTTCGACTTAAGAGGAATAGACATGAATAGAATGAGATACAAACTGAAGAGACATGAAATGACATGAAGATTATCATAGACATTCATAGACTATCTATGTGTTTGGCTTTGGTGCCATGGAGCCGTTCTCCAGATTGTAGTAGTACTGCTTGCACTGGTCACACCTCGAAGCCAACATCATCCCATGAATCCCATGGATTTCACGACGACAAAACGGGGCCCTGGCTGTTCTCCGGTGTAGCCATCTTTGCAGTTGCAAGTGCCATTGCCTCGAGGACCTGCCACAGCACCACGGGCACCACCGTCCAGTCACAAGGGTCGCAAGGGTCGCAAGGGTCGCAAGGGTCGCAGCTGGCCTTCGTTGCAGCTGGCGATGCCTGGACCTGTGCAGTTGCACCTTGGCACAACTTAAGCAGACAGTACTGAACCTGGAACAACTTGGAACAGCTACCGGGAACATCCTGGAACAACTTCAAGATCTTCAATGTGTCCGATTAAAAGTACATGGACCAATGGAGCTGCGCAGAGGGGTTGGACTATGACTCATCTATGACAATGATGTACTGAACGATAAACACTTTTCTGTGGTCAAACTTCTAGAAACGAGATTTGTGCCACGTCAAAAATGTCAAAACATGGTATTCATTGGTATAGTCATCGTTTTATGGGGCATCGCTCAAGGTGCCTATCGCTGGCAACTCACATTGTGACCACCTTTCCGGTGCTGGGAAGCCAACAGCTGGTTGCACTCTGGACCATACCAACCCGCATCACATCTGCAGACCTGTTCTCCCTGCAGGTTCACTCCGCAGCTCAGCCGAGTGATTTGAGTCGTTGGGATATCAGGCACCTGGGCCACATCACGCCACCCCAGAAATCTCGCACTCAAAAATCTCAAAGTCTACAGTTCTTATCCGTTTTTCATCGTTTTTCACGCAAAATGCAGGTCTTGCATCTTGAGCTTCTGACCGTAGTGATCTGGAAATCGGCCACAGGCCAAGTCAAGTTCAGACCCTCAACACCTCGCACCTGCGTGGCTCGATGGACTTCCACGTGGACGGACACTCCAGGTCTCTCTGGAAAACGTGAAAAACATGTCATGAGAAAACAACTCGGATATATACAGAGATGTATGATATATATATATGATATATATATATAATTATATATATAATTATATATATATGATATCTGATATATACAGATCATACAGGAACACAGTCTTAAGTTATCTTAAGTTTAAGTATCCAGAAGTCCTCTCACATTTCACGGCTCCTCGAACTGGTGGTAATGTGGATGCCGTGCAGGGTGCGGTCTTTCTCGGGATTTGATGCATGCAACTGATTTGCTCGCAGCCCTTGATGTTTCACATCTGCTGCCTTCTTGCAAATGCCACATGGCATCTACAACTTTCATTAACTGCGAAAAGTTGCGAAAAATTGGGAGTACATTTGGGATAGGTGACTTTCATTGTGCACATGTTCAAACGTGTATGACTTTGCAACTTTGAATTTCCTACAAATTCTTTCTACATGACTCAATCACTTCTCAAATTGCAGAGATTTCGGAGTTCTTGACGATTTCAAACGGACAACAAAGATCCAACGGGTAGCTGGGGCGGATGCATGCGGATGCCAGCTCTGAGCTCTGAGATTCACTCGGTTTCACTCAGAGACGGCCTCTCACCATCCGAGGAACTCCTGCGAACAACACACCGGTAACTGCAACGTGACTTCCGTTGACTTCTGGTACACTCCACTGGTTTGCTCCACTCGTTGGAATCTTCGCAGTATCAGTATCCGTACGGTATCCGTACTGTTCAACCTGACATGTTCAGCCACCACAACCCACCTCTGCCAGGCGTTCTCGCAAGTCCATGTCGCTTTCATTAAAGCCCTGCACCGCGTCGAGCGAAAGCGGGAAACAGATGGAAACAGTTCGAATTCGTTTGTGATGTCACGTTGACCAAGGAGGCCTGCAGGAATGTCATGCCAAAGACTCCGACCTGGCAAAATCTCGGCACTTTTTCGTAGAAATTTGTCCATCTACACATTTTTGGTGATGAATGGATATTAATGGATATTAATGGTGATTAATGGTGGGTAATTTGATGTTTTTTTCGATATCACTGATGATGGGGAGAAACACTCCAAACTTGACCTTCCACAATCAAACCCGAACGTAATCAACGGTTTTCAACCAGAACTTCTCCCAAGACGCAATGGACGACATGACACTGACATGTCTGAGTGTCGCACCTGAGGCATGTCTTTGTTCCATTCGTCTGGCACCCTAGGTTTCGTCGAAATGAGGAAACACTCAGCTTTTTCGAGGCTGCAGCCCTCTTTTTGGCCCTCTGATTTTTGTGTCTAGCCAAGCAGCAGCCACTTGCTGCCTTTCTGGGCCAAATGCTGCTTTTCACCTTGCAGCAGCTGTGCATGTTTGAATTGTAACCCAATGACCAAGCACAGCCAGCATGTCTCTGTGATGATTTCATTTTTTCGGGTCGGCATGCGGCCGATTTTTCACGTGACATTCCCTCCATCTCACTTACAGGAACAAGTTCTCATTTGGCTTCATCTTTTGTGCAGTATTCCAGCCAAGGGTCTCCAGTATGGTTCATCGATATTTTCCTGACTTTGGAAATGGTCATGGTTCAGTGCTGCAGCCCGTAAGGGACATTGAGGACAACAACAAAATCAAGCTTCTTTGGAAAAAACATGAACAACCACACTGGTATCTTAATGTTTTTCAACTGTCCCGTGCCTGGTTAAAAACCTGATCTTTTAATATCTTTCACGGATCTGACATTTTGAAGCCACATAGATGAAGAGTATTGAAGAACAAACACAACATCCGAAGCAGTTTGGTCAGGTGGAGCATGTCTGGGAGCACAAAGCACCACATCCACAATCAGGATTCAAAAATCGGGGATCCGAAATATATCTTGATTCAAAATCATCCATATTCATCCATATTCATCCATATTCAACTATTGATTGATTGATTTTCCAATTCAACTAAAAGTATTTTCACCAATATTTTAACCGAGCTTCGCCCGGCTCCAATTTGCAAACAGCCAGAAGGCATTGTGCACAGTGCCAATCTTCCTTGGCTCAGAGAAACATTCAGCTCTGTGGTCAGCTGTGGTCCTAGGCCGAAGACGTGAAGTTCCAAATTCATCATGTAACCTTGGTGTTTCAGCATCGCAATTGGCAATGATTGGCAATGATGCCATGTCAGTGCAGCGGCTTATGTCATTGCTTGTGATTTTCAGGTGGCAACGGTTCGCAAGACCCAGCGACACTGGATTGTCCAACATCCCATAGTCCTGCATGCATCTGCATGCAATAATTCAAGCCTTTCTGTCAAAAACGGTGTCTCAACAATTGAAAACACCTCGGTACAAAGGGTGCCGCAAAATTCAATCCACCCTTGCTGTGTTTATCTGTGTTTATACATTTGGTAGGTTTCCTTTCTGTCCAATGCGCTCTTGGTTAACATTTCCATTCATTTCCTCCAATCATCTCCAATCTGTGCAGGATATGGCAGGATGAAACCATTTTGGAAACCATTTTTCCATCGACGTCACATTTTTCCATCCGCTCAGCGTCCTGCAAAATGGGGCGCATCCGCTCAGCGTCCAGCCCGGCTTCTTCCATGCGTTCCGAGCGACTTTTGGGCTTCGCCGGCAGGAAATCTGCGGAAAACAAAAACTCGTCACTCGTCACTCGTCATTTCCCACCAGTGGGAGGTTGATGGAGGTTGACATCTTCTGACCTATATCTCTTATGTCCATTATGATCCATTATGATTTATGAGGATCCAAGATTTCGCCTGGCATTGGAGGAAGTCCAACTGCCGATGGCCGTCGACCCACCAGCATGAGCCTTTCAAAATGCAGCGCTGATGTTGCTGATGTTTCTGAGGACCGCTGTCAGAGTCATTTTGCGGTTTAAGGCCTGCCCGCCGCATTGAAGTCTCCAGCGTTGTCGACTTCCGGAACCAAGAATTCCTGGACCAAAAGTGGGTTCACGAAGAGTCCGTCCAAGACATTGCTTGTCGCAACTTGTTGCAACATGTTGCCCCCGTTGGACCTTTCAGATTTTTTTGCTATAAGATTGAGTTGCTACTGTGCATCTTTTCGAAAACATCGCATGAAACAGTTGGATGTTTTCGGTGTTTGAAGCGCCCTGTCCTGGCCGGCCCTGGTGAGATCCCAAGTGCGTGTGCGACCCAGGCGTTTCCGCACTGTCAGGACCTGCTCAGCTTCCACAGCTTCCACAGCTTCCACAGCTGCACGGAATCTACCATCTGGTTATTTGTTACATAGCCATGGAAAATCACCATTTGTACTAGGTGAAACGGTGAAACATCTATTTCTATGGGCCATCTATACCATGGCAAACTGTTAGTCATACCCAGAGAGTATCAACTGTCTGCTCTGCGCCTCCTCTCGTGTCAGGTGCTGAAGGCTGTACAGACCATAGTCCTGCCGAGATTTTCCACCTTATTTTCCAAATTGGAATATTATCCTCCAGTAAATTAACATAGACCCTGGTAGTTGTCGGGGTTGGAAGATGAGTTTCCTCTAACAATTGGTGATTTTCAGGGTCTATATGTTAATTTACCAGAGGGTATATGAATACTACCATTCTTATTATCGTCCTTGTCCGGTCCCTGTCAGGTCGTCCATCCTTGTCCCTTCACATTTTCCAAGTGGTTGAGTTGAACCAACCCGGTCGTACTTGGTCGTGCCTTGTGCGACAGAAGTCCTCCGATGTCATTACACCTTGCGTAGCACACCACAAAGGCTTCCACCTGTGCCAAACGAGACGCCAACGACAGATCTGAAAGCAGAAAAACTCCAGGCATCTCCAGTCCCTGGGACAATCTGTTGGGCCATCCTCTGGCCGTATCCCAACCCGTTCCACAACTTCCACGCCCCCTCCGCTTAAGCTCTCAAGCGCAGACCCGAGCAGACTCTCTGATCTCGAGATCTCGCTCCATCGCAGAAGCAGGAAGTGCTTCAAGCACACGGCCTTGGAGAAAGTTAATCGGACTAGTTTCATCAACTTGCGGATGCCTTCCGTGCGCTATCATGCGTTCCATGTCTTAACTTACCGTGCATGATCTTTTTATGCATTGTCACCAGAAGCTCCCTGGAAGTGCTGTTGAATTTTGTGGTCTACATCATCTACATCTCACAAAACAACAATTCCAATCGCGAAAAATGATTTTAACTATACCTGCCCGCGTGGAATTTCAAAACAGCGCCACAGCCCGAGGAACTGCAGTGTTCGGGGGTTAGCACCAAGCGATGCGCCACGGAGCGAAAGACCTTCACTTTAAGACTCCTCAGCAAAAAATGAAGTGACACACACATGACAGGCACATGACAGGCACATGGCACACATGGCATATGAATATATATATATATTCATATGGGTTATATATATATAATAATATATATTTATATGGCTTTACAATTTTATATATTATCTAATTGTTTCATTAATTGTTTCTGGTCCAGCCATCGCCATCGCCATGGTCCATGGTCCAGTTCTCCAAGGATCTGATTGAAGTCCATGGTGGCCATGGCTTGCTGGATCTGCATCACGGTGTTGTCACGAGAAGGCCCCGTGCCTGGCCACTAAAAAAATCGGAAGATATCCAATATACTATGAATATATATATATATATAATAATATATGAATATATATATAATATTATTGTATTATCTAATTGTGTTTATATCTAAAATGTGTGTTTATTGGAATCGTATCAATCACATTATGTCGTGAGTCATGAATGTCTTCAATGAAGTTTATCATTCGTGTCAATTGGAATGAGTACATCATTGGACATCAAAGTGCGAAGAGTGAGACTCTTGGGCCTTTCTTTGGATGAAACGGCGAGCAATAATCCAATTTCACCTCTGACCGTGGTGGAAGCTGCACATCAGCACTCCTGACAGTGTTGTGGTCATGAGGCCATTAAGGTCACTTAAATGGTTGGGACAGGCGAATCCTGGAAAAAACGCGTCCTCCAAATGCGGTAGACACCGTTGACCGTGCAATTTCGGATGCATTCATGATCCTTGGATCGATGGATATCGATGGACAAGCGACCATCAAGCGACAAGCGACATCGCTCAAACGGACATCAACGGACAGGGTATGACAGGGTGGGTTTGTACTGGACCGCCATGGACCGCCCCAATGCAACACCAATCAAGATCAATCAAGCGAATCAAGTGTCTCCGTGCTTGCTGAGGTCAGGCCGACCGAGTTTCGTAGCACAATCACCTACGAACTGAGGCCAATGCCAATGTGTGAAGCGAAAGTTGCTTCGTGTTTCAAAGATCTTCAAAGATCTTCCAAACATACTTTGATCGTTTTTGATCCACTTCAAAGCACAACTTCAATATCCCCTGATTGCACGTTTTCATCCATGTTTCATCCATTTTATATCATTTTTAATATATTTTATCATATTTTATCCATGTTTTTCGGCGTTCCGATGCGTTCCGATATGCGTTCCAGGCGTACGTTCCCAGTGATTGACGATGATCAGGTCGTCCAGCATCTTGCGATGTGCCGGTTCCGAAACCTCGGTCGAGAGCAACTGACAGAGGACAGCAGAGACAGATCTGGATCTGCTGGATCTGAGTGACGTCGAAGTCATATCGACCATCAGAACCTGAGGATCCGCATGGTGTTACACGACTGGACCATGGACTGGCCAGAATTCTGAGTCAGGGATCATATAAGCTGGCTCATTTAAGCTATAAAGTTTAAGCGTTTTGCAGAAGCCACTTGTCAGGGATGCGATTGCAATGGTGAAAGAATTGTCAAGGACGACACATGCTGGGTTGAAAAGGAGCAGATTCACAATAGAAGCACGATCGCGAACCAGCGATGCCTCAAGACAGGCAAGTCAACATAAGGCAACACCTGCCAAGAACAGCATTCCAAAAGTGTCTCAAAAATTCTGCAACAGTAGAAGATTTCTGCATTGCAACCGTTGTTTCAGATTCAGTCTCAACATTCTCAACGCTTTTGGTTCACGCGATAAATTCTATATCAATTCCAGCCGCCAAACACAGCAACATGTGCAACTGATCCAACTTGATTCTGGGTTTGGAGCCCCGTGGTGGCCGCAGTTAACAGCAAGGTCAAAACCACCTGTGACTTCCACAACGTGCAAGGCAGAATGTGGTGGCCACGATTCGACAACCCGATTCGACAAACCATTGCAACTTCCGCCGGGGCCTAAAGTATTGATTTCTGGCACAGCTGGTAACAGTCGATCCACCACGTCTGTGCGCCTGGGTCCATGCAAAGAAAAAAACCATGCAAATCAATCAACATCAATCAATCATCTACAAACTACACACCATCTAAATCCAATCGAATGGTGGTTTACTTATTCAAAATGGCGATTTTCTATAGCTATGTTAAATTATCAGAGGGTAAATCCAATCGAAATACCATTTACGATGACCTCTCTGCTTCCACACTGTGAACGTCGGTGCATTCTTTTCATCCGAGATTTCCCAAGATCTCTCGTTTGGTTCGCATAAGTTTGCTGGTCACATCACATGCTTGGCTGCCACGCAGTACTGGGTCGAGCTCTGAAAGATACCTTGGATGGATCCGTTAGCTGTCTCAGTTGACAGTTCTGATTTAGAAGAGTTGTGCATTTGTTTGATCTCGTTTTGATCTCGTTTCATCTTTATCTTTTTCACCCTCGGTCGTTCTGTGGCGGAGAGAGGTCTGTTTCACAAGTCCTTGAAGGTCCAGGCCTCACATGGCTCAGCTTCAGGTTCAGATCAACTGCCATCGCCTGCCACGGCGCCGGCAGTGCCATACAGAGCCGAATGGATAGCAAGCGGGAAAATAGATTCTCACTTCCAATAGATTCTCTCATCATGTTTCCTCATGAAATGGCTATTCTTCCAGGGCATATGCGGCATACGAAACATTTCTCATCGTCAATGCCCCGCCTCCAGGAAGATTAAGCGTGCCTTCACCAGGAACATTGGGATCACCAGAATTCTGGTGTCTCTGTCGAAACCGCTCCCCTAAAACTGACACATCTGACACATCTGGCACATCTGACACCTCCAGATCTGCCAAGCCGTTGAATAGTTGAGCCACCTGTTTAGGTTGCAATCTTGAAAAGCATCTGAATCTCCAGAAGCACAGCTTTTCTAAGTGCAATGACGAGTAGCATCCTTCGGCTTAACAAAGCCAGGAATGTTCAGTGCTTCTTTGCTCGGGTGAAAAATGGAAATCAATGGATTTCACATCTTCCACAGCATTCAAGCGAAGCTTTTAGCACGGCTTCGGGCTGTGCACTGCGCAGGGCCTTGACAAAATCCACCAATCCAACCTTCAACTTCCTCTTCTCGTTGACCCTGCGGTTAAAAACATTCAATCAGGAACAGAGTCTGTCAACATATATATGTCAACATGAATGTCAACAGTTTCAACTCAGAGTTTTCTCCAGCTGATTCTTTTTACCCTCTGGTAAACTAACATAACTATGGAACATCACCAGTTTTAATGGGAAAACTCACTATAAATGGCCATATTCAATAGCTATGTTAAATTACCAGAGGGTAGATCATCCAATGTTCCAACATGTTCCAATCACTTCTGCCGGTGTCCTGGAGATGAGCTGCGTCGCTTCGATCTTCACCCCGAGCTCCATGGGGAAACGAAACGCAAAGGAGACGCTGCCTGTGCTACCATGAATTGATCTGTTGGGCCTGTTAGATATATTTCTATCTGTTTTCTTTCATGGTGTTATTAGTAGCAAATCATGAAATTTGGCAGTCAATCAATGTGGAAGCAATCAATGACATTGAATGTGTTGTGTTCATCTATGAATAACATTGAATAACATCATGTAACATAGATATACATAGATGGTCATTGATGATTTATTTTGCTCATTCTATCCAAGGAGAACGACAGGTGGCGCCTTGCTGTGGCACCTCAGCGGCAGTTTCATGACACTTTCTTTTTCAAAAAGAACAACTCGCTACAGCAATAGATTAATGTAGATTAATGTAGATTGATGCAGATTAATGTAGATTGTATAGATATCTTCAGAAACTCTTAAGATCTCTAACATTCTAACGATACAGTATATATATATACATGTATATACTGATTGTATCTGATTGTGTATTCTAGGTGCTCACTTCCACTGGGTGCTTCGACAGATTGGTTCTTTCCCCACAACTTCAGAATCTCATCGCCGCGCTCCTCGTGCCGGAACTCACAATCAGGCCATGGTAAACCATGGTAAAGCATCAATGATGGACCAAACGGTGGACCAGTTTGTAGTTTTCTTTTCTTTTTCCCATGCCTATTCCATGTCTATCTGCTTCTATCCGGTACTCTCATGACATCTACTGTAGATAGCCACAGAATGCCACAGATATCACTTGTCGCCCTCTCCTCGAATTTAAAGAGTTCGGTGATTGGCCGTGACTGACTCTTGCATCGCCTGTCGTCGCGATTCCCCGTTTGCAGCGGTGAGACTTGGCACATCATGACTGGAATATACTGGAATCCACGCTGAGCCTTAACAACATACGGAGAAGTGCTCGATGCTGAGGATGCATCAGGTTCAATGTGTAATGCGCAGTAGGATCAGACTGCTCCTTGCCATCGGGATCTCCCGAAATGTTGAAATTCCAACTCGGAGCTGAATCAAATCTGTCATTAGGTCATTAGGTCTCACAGCAAACTGATGCAATGAAGTTTCTATCCTTTTTGGACCGCTGGTGATTACCAGCTTTGATTCTGACAAGCCTGGTTCTTGTTATTCACATACTGAGATGATTGGGGGTCGATCATGTCAACAAGGCCAAGCCGGCAGGAGGGTTGCATGCCCATGACCATCATGACCATCATGACCATCATGACCATCATGACCATCATGACCATCATGACCATTCACCAAGTGTCGTAAGGTACTGCCACGCAAGATGGCAAGGCTTCTCGTATCTGCGACAAATGCAAGGTCTTGAGACCTGCCGTTGCCATTCGTTGCTGTCGAAACCGGCTGGAAAACCCACTCGATTGCACTCAAATCTCGATTGCACTCAACAAAGCGAAATAAAGATAAAGCAAGAAAAGAAGATAAAAGAAGCGACATGAAGCGACCCTATGCTGCATATTGCTGCATATTGCTGCATCCGCCAGGTCTTGCATCACGCTGAGATCGATTGAGGCTCCGGGCTCTTGTGGGTGATCAGAATCCTATTCAAAGTCAGAGCGAAGATGGCGAAGTGCACAAAGCTTCAATCGATCGCAGGTTTCTGATCCGTTGATTTTGGGAAGCTTGTAGATAAGCAATGATAAGATATATGATAAGCAGATGTCCAAGAGCCGCTTCCCTGCCGCGAAGTTTCACGATACCCGCCACAATTTCCAACATGGAAAGTGAACGTGACATCCTGCAGTCATCCCCTTGGGGTTCCCAAAAATTAAAATCGGCGGCCTCAAAAGGCAGCGCACTCCCATTACACCCTGGCAGCGATCGTTTCACAGCGATAGTTTCACAACATCGGTGGAGGATTTGGCAGTCATGTTATGTCATGTTTGGACCAATACTGACATATATCATCTCCATCTTGGAACACTAGGAGAAACCTTGCAAAACCTTCCATGGAAAACACCATGGAAACTCCGGTGAAGATGGTGAAGATGTCCGCCTGGAAGGCGTTATTGCTGAGGTCCAATTCTTCTAAGCCGCAGCCCTGCTTTGACTGCAAGGCATCCTGTCGATGTCCGATGTTCAGGTTTTCATGGAGAGAAAACGTGTCGACACAAAAGCATCACCAAAACCGAGTCGAACATGTTCAATTCATCTTGGATCAAACCCGAAACTTATAGGATATACATGGATATACATTACTTGAGATAGCGCGGTTGAATTCTTTTCTGATCATTTCTGTGTGCCGGTAGAAGCACCACAGCATCCACGGCACCTCCAAAATGAAGTCCTGGCGATGCTGGATCTATGCTGAATGCTTCCAGACAACGGAGGACGAACTCTTTGACTCAAATCTTTACAAGTCCTCGTCAAAGTTCAGCTGGCAACCCGCTAATTTCCTAAGTCACTTTGATGAATGACATGAACATCGACCAAATGACACGAAATGTGTGTGCAGTTTCTTATGTTTCTTCGCAACTCTGAGGGGCTATTTGATGGTTGCGTCACCAAATGTCACCAAGCTGCTGTTTTTTGCTGAGGAAAAAAAGGTGTGATGGCCACAGGATGCCACAGGTCACCACCATTCACTGCGAAGATCTGCCAAGTTGCAAGGTGGTCAAGGACTTTGACTTTCCGACGCCTTCGCAAACCAAGGAGATCGGATTGAACCTCGAAGGTTCTCGAAGGACACCACGTCGATCAACGTCGACTTGTTGTCATTCGATATGGATCGAAAATGGGTTACCTATGGGGTATGTGGAGTACCTTCCATGTGATAACGTCTTCCATTCAAACGGCAATTGATTGGGAATATTTGGACAAAGCATGACAAAGCTATATCAAATATTGATATTGTCAGAATGTGTTTGGAGATATTTGGATTCTGAATGATTCTGATTCGAATTTTCTTGGGTTCCATCTGAGTTCCAAGGGCTGCACGCTGCAATTCCTTGCGAACGACTGTCACTGCGAAGGACCTGACAAGTCAACAAGTCGAGATATGCCATGGATAGTGCCATGGATAGTGCCATGGGGTACCGTGGGGTACTAGGCTTCCGGACTGTAAAGAGATTTTCCACCTCGATGTTGACGGCACCAGCACTCTCTGTGAGCACAAAGCCTCCTGCATTGTAACCTGACACGCAGGCTCAGAAGTACCAGGATCTACCAGGATTTACCAGGTACAATGGGTACCAAAACACAAACGCAGAAGCAAAACTCGTGCTTCTAATGCTGCTAATGTATGCTAATGCTGCTAGGATGCTGCTTTGCTAAGGATGGCACTGAGATCTAAGACCTCCAAATTTCCATGGCCTTCCAAGGAATGGGCTAAAGCCTTGCAACCTCAGCATCTACCATCAAGGTCGGATGTTCAGCAAAGTCATACGTTTTTTTGTTACGAAACACTTCATAAATTTCCAGGATCGCACTGGAGATTTCTTGACAGATTGGAAGAGATTTCTGGATCCCTGTCTCAGGCTCCAGCCTTCGAAACTGAAAAAGTTTCCGCTGAGGTTCAACGATTTCAAGCCCGGCCTTGCCACGGCAACAAACCGTGCCGAACAAAACCGAACCATCCCCAATAGAGTGGAATAACAATAGAGTGGAATAATGAATACCATCTTGTTTTTTTAACATAGCCATGGAAAATGGCCCATTTATAGATGGTTTACCCATTATAAATGGTGATTTTCCATAGCTATGTTAAATAATCAGAGGGTAATACTGACAATCATAGTCATATAATACTAGTATGTCATAATAATATAATGTTTATTGGGATTTACATATGGATTTATGAGAAATGATGGGACAATGATTGGAAATGGATCAAGTCCCTGCCAAGCTGCAGTGAGAGTGGCAGCTCCCCCACCAGGCAGGGCACATCCTGAGAGCGGCGACCTGTCACCAGCGACACACTTGCGAGCGACGGCACGAGGTTCTGTGGAAATCTGTAGAACCTCAGTTCCTTTGAACATTTTGAACTGGAACTAAGAGCTTGGGAGAATTTGGATCAACAAGTCCCGGTCAATGAGCAAAAAAAATGCCAGTTTATGGTGTGGCTAATGGCGCACCGATGGCCATATCAGCAAGGCCCAGCTCCTCACCATGCCGACACCATGCCGACACATCCATGCCACATCGCGGCCATGGAAACCGATGTTCCGGTCCTGCAAGTAGGTCAAGCACCTGAGACCTTCCACCAGCACTAGCCATGAGGGCTGTTCAAAGCGCGTACCATCCAACCTGAGTTGGTCGTCATTGGTCGTCATTGGTCGTCTGGAATTGGGTATTTTCATGTGTTTTTCCACGTTTTCCGCTGCTTTGTTGACTTCCATCATCATTCTATCATCTTCCATTCCTATTTGGGTTTGTCTGAAAATAGTGTACCCCTACATCCAATGGTTAATGATCATTATCCCTACTAAATGGCTATAATTGGGGGTATACCCCATTTTCAGACATTCCTATTTGTCACAGAAGACAGCACAGCACCACAGCACAGCACTGGGTGGGGGCACTTCAGCACTCGCAACTTCATCAAGGCTCTCGGCAATGCCTTGGGACGGTACCAGGCGTGGACTCTTAAGGGTTCTGGTCATTTCTTGTCCCAAAATCTCCCCAAAAACCAGGGACAAAATTTAGGGAAACCAAGTAGAACCATCATCAAATCATCAAAGATCCGGTCTTACCTGTCTTTCGAATCTTTTTTTGCACACCAATGTGACACCAAGAAACCTCTCAAGTTGGACTTCTGCGATGGTGCCAAGTTGCGTGTGCCAAGAAACTGATGGATTTTTCTCCCATGTGGGCAGATCCGGACAAGTCCAGGATTGTCATACCTGGCCAATGGTCCGGCGATGGTCTGGCGATGGTCCAAACGGTCCAAATCGTCGCCTAGTGATTACATGATTGTAACATATATTGAACATATATAGTTCAACTCCCCATCAAAAGTATCTTATGATTATCCGGTGGGGTCAATACCCAAAAAAAATCAACTTGGAGGATGCCATCTACTATGGCAGATGAAATATCTTGATTTGACCAGGCCAAGTTGCTCATAAATTTGTCACAAGCCAGCTGTAGAAGCCTTAGAGCAATGGCAGGGATCAATATAGCGGGCTCTCTCAGTGACTTCTAAGCTGATCTAAGCTGACATAACAAACAGATACAATCAGTATCATCCATCTACATGCCTGTATCTGTATTCTCATACGTATGAGTTATGTATGCAATCTGCTACAATCAATCCTTGAACATCCTTGAACATCCATGAATCAGCTGGGATGCTGGCGGTTCGTAGAATGCATCCGTTAGCTGTGGATTGCCAGAGATCAGCATGGTCTGCAAATTGTCGACCATGCAATCCCTAAAGGAACACCGCCTTTCGGAAAAAATCGATATACACCTACATGATCCGATATTCCAATATATTCCAGATATATTCCAATATATTCCAGATATATTCCATTGTGCAAAGCCCATAGCTGCTTAGCGATCCTTGGCAAAGTGTGTTACCGTTGGGCTTTGCCCAAAAAATTGGTCGGCTGCGCCTTAAAGGCAACATCTCGCACACGGAGGCCCATCACAATGGGCACCGCCTTGCGAATGTTTCGATTTTGCGGCTTGAAGGGCAGTTTTTTTTAATCTGGAACCATCTGGAACCATCTGGAAATATATCAAAATATATTCAAATATCGCAAATATTGAAGTGTGCTTTTCAGCTGATGAGGAGACGCTGCTTTTCAAATCTTTTCCCGTGAGCTGTCGACAGTGGACTGGTCCGCAACGTTTATTTTGGTCCACAGGCCATCCTGACCAACCTTTTCTAACATCCGAGGGGATGACAGGATGACAGGAAGATTAAGCCGACACGAAGGCCGACACTATATAGGTTGACTGATGTTGACTGAGCCTGCTGAAGAAACAACTGAGTTGGACCGACATGAAGATCAACCTGCTGGAAATCGGCTGAAAAAATTGAGACTCAGCATGACTCAGCTGTCAACCGCTGATAGATGCGAAATGATAAGCCATGATAAGCCGCTAAGCACAGATAGCACAGATAGCACAGAATCTCTGCAGAAAGTCCTGCTTGATCGTGAGACGAATGCCTCACCTGTTTAATTTCTTGACTCTGGGTGTGGAAGGCCCGCTCTGACTCGAAATGACTCATGAGGACTCGGGGAATCAATTGGGAAATGCGACGAGTCAGACCCAAAATTGCAGAGTCAAGTGTCGATGACTGTTGGATCGACGGTACCAAACTCAGCAAACTCAGACATCCTGGCTCTCTTGCCTTGCGCTTCGCAACTTCGCAATGTGAACCAACCAATGTGAAGGGCATTTTCCAATCGAAGATGCAGAAATCATAGATAATCATAGTGGTTTTGATGGTTCATCAATGTTCATCACCATTTTAGTGAAATGGATATGGATGGTTCACCACACCGAAAGACTCAACTCCCACAGCAAACAGCTGGAAACTGAAGCCGAGTGAAGTGCATCGCATCGAATATCGAATTGCTGGGATCCCAAAGGAGAAGTTTTTCACACCAATTTCCAGGGGGATTACCATCAAAATCATCAAAATCATCAAAATAAGGCAATTTTAATGTGACATAATTGTAGTAAACTTAGTAAACTTAGTAAACCTAGTAAACTTAGTAAACCTAGTAAACAAAATGCTGGTGATTTAGGGGTTTCCCCGGCTTTTTCCATTGGATCAGACCAATCCGAGCCCAGCTGCTTTGCCCATGTGAATGGTTTGCGTCGAGGGTTCTCCACCTGGAAAATAAAAGGAAGCCAATTCAAAGTTGGACATACTTGGACTGAGCAAACTTGGACATTCTCTGTGGAAATTTGGATTCTTTGTAGAAGAAAATTCGGGACTGAAGCTGTAGTTATGGTCATTTGAATGGGGTGGTGATGTATGGTGATAAACCCTTGGATTTTTGAGCGTTTCATGGCGTCCAAAGGCAGTGTGGCCTCCTCTGTCTTTGCCCACCCTGACGAGAAGCCGGCACCCTGTGGCAGATGCATCGAGCATGGAGAAATCAATCACTGCGCTTTGGGGAATTCATCTTCAACATTTTCAAAAATGGAATTCCGATGGATCATCAAACATCATCCAGTTAAGAATTCAATGGAATTCATCTCAAAATTGGGATAATCTGTTTCACCATGGTGGTAAACACACAAACACCACCCAAAATCGCCATGGAAAGGTGCCCATTTTCACCACAAAAACCGCCGGTCACCGCCGTCGGACCGTGGCGCGGCACCGTGGCGTTGGGCCTCTTCCACCTTGGCGTTGAGGAGTGGCCACGGCGAGAGATCAGGCTCCTCGGGACATGGACATTTCCGAGCTTCATGAGACCTGAGGATTGAGGACTGATGATGATTTAGTACAAATATATGTACAAATATATGGTAAATCATCATCAAATATTAGTTCAAATATCATCATTTGTATATATATATATATATGATTTACCATATATTGATAATACAAATATTAGTACAAATGATATTGTCATCCAGATATCATCTAAATATCATCAATTGATTTACCATCTGGTTATGACTAACATTTTGCCATGGAAAGATCCACCATGCTATTAAGAACGGTAAACCATCTATTTCGATTAGGGCCATGGCTTAACCATGGCTATGTTAGTCATAACCAGAGGGTAAGATATTTATAGTACAAATATTAGTACACATGATATTGAACATCAATATAATATGATATAATATGTTCATAAATCTGTTGAAGATATAAAGAACACATATGATATTGAACATATTTATAGTACAGTATATTGTAAAACACTCTATCATATCAGAATCATACTATATCACATATCATATCATATCATATGATATAAATAATATGATATATTGAACATATCCGAGGGGGATGAAACATGTTGGCGCCAAACCCCCACGTTCGCCCACACCCAAATAACACACCCAAACAAGATTAAATCATATACTTGTCATTAAAGGATGAATGAAAACACTGGCTATACGCAGCGATTCTGACTTTAGGTTTTTAGAATTTAGGGTTTTAGGGTCTAGTTTTTTAGGTTTTTAGGCTTTTATGCTTTTAGGGTTTTTGGGTTTTAGGTTTTGGAAAGTAAAAAACGCTAGCCCTACGCAGGGATTTGAGCATGTCAAAGGATATGCGGGATCCGATGCGGGCAAACGTGGGGTTTGCCGCGAACATGTTTCAAAGCCAAGCCGGTCACAGCGTGCTCCTCTGTCTTCGCCATACCACCTCCCAGTTCAAGGACCGATTGCAGAAGCAGTTGCATCAAAATTGTTATCTGGTTGGTGGTTTCAACCATCTTGAAAAATATGAAAGTCAGTTGGGAAGGATTATCCCATGTTTGACACCACCAACCACTCAAAAAGTCAAACTCTGAAAGCTGAAATCCACTCGCTGTGGATCTTTGGACCTGGATACTCCTCCTCATTGTCCGAAACTTCGTCATCACCACCTAAGCTCATCAGCCAGGAGCCAAAAGATGCCAATTTGGTACCACAGAGAAAGAATTGGAGACCACGACTACAGTGACAATTCCCAATTCCTATCCTTTTTCATTCTTTTCTTCTCCTTTTCCCTTTCATTCTCTTTTATCTTAGGGGTTTCCTGAAACGGTGGTACTGAAAATCATCCATCGTATTTTCGGATTTATAAACCAGCCATTTTGAGGATTCCCCGTGGAAATGGCACCCCCCATTCCAAAGCTTTCGCCCGCGGACAGCGGCCTCGCCAACCACGGTTCCAGCGCTTTTGATCACGCCACATTTCTCGATCGAAGCGGTGACCTTCAGCAAATCAAAAAAACTAAGAGCGTAGACCAAGAAAACTGCAGAAAAAACATGCAGAACCCAAAATCATCCCAAATCTATTCTCAGCATTTATTCAAATTTATTCATATTTATTCATATTTATCCTATCATAATCACTGATCATAATCACTTACATTATCTTATATTCTTTAAAGAAGTGATGGATTTTTCTTGGAGCCCCAGTGCACCTTGACGACCTCGACGCCAATCGCCTGACCAAAAGGACCGCCGCTGAGATGGCGTTTTTGGTTGTCCAGCGATCCAGGATGAACAGATTCATCATATTATCATCATATTAAATACCCTCTGGTAATTTAACATGAACCATGGGGGATTGAACCATGATTTAATGGGATTATATTAAATAGATCCACTGAAAATGTCTGTTTTCTACGGGATTTCATGGAATTGTTCATGGGATTTACCCTCTGGTAATTTAACGTAGCTATGGAAAATATGGCCCAGTCGAAATTGTGGATTTTCGCAGCTAGAAAATGGTGATTTTCCATAGAAAAATGTTAGCCTACCAGAGGGTAGATCCACTGAACATGTCTGCTTTGTATTTCTTTCTAAATGACATGTAATGACATGTAATTACTGTACTGTATATGCAAAGACATGTAAAGACCATATCTGTCCTTCTTTTTTTACATCCCCGCCTTTGCTCCTGCTCGGAAAGACTTTGATGTAGATCTTCGAATCCTTCTCCTCAGATGGCTCAGCTTTTTCGTCGAGTTGAGCGGCAATTGGACTATGTTGGAATGAAATGGACTTAACGAATGGCGCATTCCAAATTTGGTACTGTTGAAATATGTTGAAATCCTCTGGTGAATTTTCAAACTGGTTCAAACTGGTGCACATGTCTGTATTCCTGGCTTCCAAGAGTCTGTGACGCTGTAACGCAAAGCTCTTGTCGAAGTGTCTTGAAACATGTGAGCATTCACGGAGTCCAAAATATCGTCCTTGGTCAAGCCTGCGGACAGGTCGTACATTGTTGTAAATGGTACCCTCTGGTCAACTGTCACATAGCTATGGAAAGATCCACCATTTTTAATGGGTAAATCCACTATTTCGACTGGGCCATTTTCAATAGCTATTTTGACATAACCAGAGGGTAAAACACAGGTCCACAATGGTCCACAATGGTGGTCCACGGCCTTGTCGGTGTCCCCAAGCTTCCATCAAATTCTCCAGTTCGAAGGTACCATCATCCACTTCCAAGCCATCTGGTTGATGCTTCCTGAGCTGCGAAAGGTGCTCTCCAGGCTTGATATCTTGTGTGTATACATAATTCTACAATATATATATATATGTACATATATATATATATGTATATATGTATATCATACATGATCATGTAATTACATATGACAGAACAGTCAGTATGTATAAGATGGTATCAGTATGTATGGAATTATACGCACATATTTTGACCCTTTGGTGCGGTGCTTGCTTCAGTTCGGCAGTAGGACACTTGGTTGTGCTGTTTGCGAATGCGCCAAGTAGCGGGTATCGCCCGAGGGCACAAAGTGCCTCGGGTCTGCACAGATCTTGAGTGTTTTGTCACAACATATCATCCAGTTCCATCTGATGCGACAAAATGACACATGTCACAAAGGTCGATCTGAATCGACTGTGGGATTTTTCATATTCTTTAATGGGATAATATATATATATATATATATACACATATTACGGGATACAACTAATTTCAATACTCATTAACATATATTAACATAATTTAATCAGTTATTGAATGGACATGTTGAACTGTGCCACGGTGCTGAAGAGATCCGTCGTGTGTTCAAACCTCCACGCGGAGAACGGGAGCGCTTCCTTGGTCGTCCTTCCTGCGGCGAGAGCATGCGACAGCACTTTGGACATCTTCACAAAGTTGTTTAAATATGTTTAAATGATTTTAATGGATCTTCCACTTAGATATCTTAGATGGATTTTCCCTTAGATTCTTAGATTCTTAGCTGTCACAATTGTCTCTTTCCTGCACCATCAACATGTGGAGATGATGCCGATGCCCATTGCCCTGTGAGATCCAGGAACGAAGCTCCTCCCTCCACGACATTGCTCCAAAATCCCAACGCCCTCAACGCCCTCCACTTCACTTGAGCCCACTCTGCAGTACGAAAACTGCGGGGAGAGACATTGACAGGATCACCTGGGGAGAAGACAATTGAAGACAATATCTTTTCAAAATTGAACACAAAATGAAATCGAAATTTTAAATTGAAATCAATTGAAACCAATTGCATCTCGACATATCTCGACAATTTCGAAATGACATCGTCACCATCGTCATCTCTCGGAAGAACTTGGCCATGCCATGCAGGGGCCGTTCTCTCTGTGCCTCGTCATCTGTGAGGTTCATCCCCCGCAGGTCAAGAACCTGACCCTCGTCATCTTTCCTTGGCTCATTTGGCACCAGGAGTGACCAGAGGAGTCACCAGGAGTCACCAGGAGTCACCAGCTTCGGGTTTCAACTCATCGAACTGAGATATCGAAGTGACCCAGTTGCTTTGAACATTTTGAAATCAAGGTCGAGTCAAGCGCAGAGTGATGTAAAATGATCTAAATATATCTAAAAATCATCAATCATCCCACCATTTAGCATCAGCATTTGCCAACTTCCCCGAGTCTATGAATCCATATGAATCCACCCTCTGAGACTTCCAACTCCTCATCGAAGCCTGGGACCGGCAATAGGCACCTTAAGGGCGCATAAGGGCGATCGAATCGATCGAATCGATCGAATCGAATCGAATCGATGAATCGATGAATCGATGAGCTGAAGAATTTTACAGTTTGATGTTTCAAGTGTCCGATGATCCTCTACCCATCTCTTTTTCGCAAAAAGCTGTCCGTCAAAAAGCGAGTGCTTTTAATACAAAGCCCTCACAGTGTCATTTGCCACGAAGCAACAACACCCACGGCATTTGCAACAGAAGAAGCGATCAAAGCGTAGACATTGAACCAAAAAGTTTGCTCTTTGGCAAACCATATAGGGGCTTGCCCTGCTACATTCCACATTCTACGATGATAGAAAATAGCCGAGAAATTGTAAATGAAGAGAATGACATGGACAAAGAAGCGTTCTCGAACCTCGTAGAATAATGCACTCATCACACAGAAAGTTGCCAGGACGACATGTAAACAGCCTTGATGGCCCATCAGGCACCAGCGAGCAAAACCTGAGTTGCTCAGTGCCTTTTTTTCTTTCTCTTCGAGCATTTCAAGCATCACTTCTTGTTGGAAGAGCATTGGCAATCCCTGTCCCAGCGAACCCATGGCAGTGAAGAAAAGGACCAATTGGTCGAGCATTTCGCGTCAAAAACTCTCAGAATGAATCAGACTCTGCAGGCTTTCTCTAGACTTGGGGCATAGAAACGAGCACGATGAACCAGAAACGGCTCGCTGGACAGCCATGCACTCAGTTGGCCAATAAAATGCCATAAGTCCCCTTCCACAGAATGACTGGCGAAAATCATAGGGACTGGAACAGAAATCTGGCAATGCAAGGCAACCAAATCGAGATTTTGTGGTGACAACCACTACAGTAAACCCTCTGAATGCAATGGCACCAAGACATGTTGCTTGGTCAACACCTCTGCTTTTGCAAATGCACACGACATTCACCAACATTCTTCATAGGAACGGCTTTGCAGTGCAAAGCACTTCAGCTGGGAAAAAACTTTCTGGATCAGACTCTGTTCCTGATCACATCCGATAATCCACAAGGAATAGTTGGGGTAAAGTTTAATCAAACAACAAACAAAATCGTGATGCACAACAGTAAATTGAGTTAAAAAAAGAGTCAAAACTGAAACCCTGAGATGCCCGCAGCGCTCCTAAGCGCTCCTAAGCACTGGACTTTGGTGCCTGTGGAATCTTCTTGCGCTTTGCTGCGACCGCTGCATAGACCACAGACACATCACGAGACTCCTGAAGCTTCATTGTCAGACTGAAAAGTCTGTTTGAACAGTCTCGTTTTTTGAGTTCACCACATGATCACTATCAATATCTCATCCATTCCCTAGGTAAAACGCACCAATTCATTGGTTGTGACTAACACTTCGCCATGGAAAATCATCACCATGCTAAGAACGGCAAACCATCTAAACCATCTAAACCATCTATTTCGATTAGGGCCATAATTGGCCATCGAAATCCCATGGATATGTTAGTCATAACCAGAGGCTCGTCACCCTGGAAAACATCATCTCCTCGGCTCCGCGTGGAGGCTCTTTGATACGGGGGCCGTGCCTCAAAATCCCACCATCCCACAGCAGAGAGTGAAAATGGCTATCAAATGTTACATGGCTACCACCAGTATCAATACGTATCAATATGTATCAATATGTATCAATACATATACCTGGGTAAATTTGATCACGACCTCACTGTTCTCCCTCACCGGAATCATGCTTAGGATTCGGGAAATCATCCCCAAATGGCCTTAATTCAGGTTGGTGAAATATCATAATTTACCCAAGATATACATATACAGTACCCTCTGGTTATTTAACATAGCCATGGAAAATGGCCCATTTATAGTGGATTTTCCCATTAAAACCTCCATTTATGAGGGATTTTCCATGGCTATGTTAAATAACCAGATGATATCAATCTTTATAGGCTTTATCACGGCTTTATCATGGCTGAGAAACATATCTATAACATTATACATATTTATAAATATCTTCAAGCAAAAGGAAAATCAAAGTTACACGATGTTATCAGCACTGCTATGGACTACAATTTAGGATTACGAGTGCCATTGAAATCTAGGCAGGATTCACTCTTATTTCAAGGAGTTTCCCAACCACCCAACTTAGGTAAATTACCATCTGGGTTTGTCTGGAAATAGGATACCTCAATGGCTTATCATCATTTTTTCAACAACATGACCATTTTTGAATATTTTTGATATTCTCCATTTTCAGACAAGCCCAAATAGTTCGAACTAGTTGGTTACATAATCTATCCCATTACATCCCCGTTCAAGCTTTATTTGTTGCTTAAATCACATCATCAATCCATGGAAAATCATCAATTTCTTGGAGAAATCCTATGGGAAAATTCATATTGATGCTTAAATCACCAGGATAAATCCATGGAAAATCATCATTTTGTTGGTGAAATCCTATGGAAAATTCATGAAAATTCATATTGATAGTTAAATCACCAGGAAAAAATCCACATTTTCCGAGTTCGTTTCGCTTGGATGCTTTGTTGTTAGCTTGGATCTGCCATGATCTGCCTCACAAGTCGAGGAAGTTCGCGGGCAGCCGTGGTGTGCGGTCTGGGAGGCAAGTCCTCCTGATTTTTTCGGTGACCCGGTGACCCTGTTGGGCCCGGCATCCCGAACACATGAAAATAGGGATTTCACCATCAAAAATGTGGATTTAAGCAGCTTAAATCCTCTGGTTATGACTAACATAGCCATGGAAAATCCCCAAAACAAATGGAGGTTTCTAGCTGGGAAAATCATCTAACAAAAACAACAAAAAACAAGATCCTCAATTTGGAAAACGATCATTTTTTTCTTTTTTCAACACGATTCGAGGCACCTTCATGGTGGCATTGGTGCCATTGAGTTGCCTGCAAGATAGAGAATTCTCAAGCTTTGCCAAGACTTTTTGAGAGAAACCAAAGAATCACCTGGGGTTGTCTCAAAATTCCAAAGAATCTTGGAACCCCCATTCCATTCCCAGATTTACAATCGATCAGTCTCCACATTTTTCAATCGAAAAAACACATGTTTTGCGCCTCGGCTGGGCTGAGCTGAATCTGAGCCGCGGACCGGATATATCTTCGGATGCCTTGAATGCGGTCTTTCGTGCACATGTCATCGATCTTCCAATCCTGGACGGACCAACCGTCCGAAGCGTCACTGGTTTAGGAAAGCCGGGTTTGACCAACGAAAAACGAACAAAAACACGGGGGCTTCCGGTGAATTTTTGCCACCAATTCGATGTTGTAAGAAATACCACACCTGGGAAAATGAGCTGAGACTGGGAAACCAACATTAAACCGATTTAAAGCATAACAAGTATTTACAAGTTATAGAATGTTATAGAAGCCTTAGCCTTATGAAACTGAACGTGGAGAGCACTCCGATAATGGAGGATTGGCCACAACACAACAATACCACAGAGCTAAGGTTCGATGCGACACTGCCTTCGTGGAGCACTGCGGCCTAGCGAAGTCATGCGAAGTCCACGAGTACGTTTTTCTTTCTTCCTTCAATGTATATCAACAACAGTTTCTGACCATTTGACGTCAATCTTGACAGTACACAGCCGAAATTTTACAATGAAACTCAGTCCCATGGTCATCGCCATATCCAAAAGACTCGAAAATCAATGACTCCCGAAATTAAACCCTATCAAATCTATCAATTCAATGTTTTACTTTACCATGGGCTTCAGTAAGTGATAAAATAATCATTCATGTTTACCATCAATTGATTCGTACCCTCTGGTAATTTAACAGTTCGCTATTGAACATGGCCATTTAGTTCGTTGATTTACCTATTAGACATGGTGATTTTCCATAGCTATGTTGGTTTACCAGAGGGTAATTCACATTGTCAGTTGGTGAAAATCATCTTCCGTCGCTTCCGGTTCGACAACGGGCCTTGCCGCACGAAGTCGCTGGCGGCTTTGCATTTGATCCGATGCTCTGCAATGTTGCCTTGGCGATGAATTCCCAATTCCCATTCAGAATTCCCTCAAGCTTCGAAGAGAGAAGGGTTACCCTATTTTTCTAGCATATTGTAACATATTGTAACTATAGATCATTATAGATCTATTTAGCACAATTTTTGATCAGAACATGCAGCAAGACAGACTTGTGACCTTCCACAGGAATTCTGGAACTTGTCTGACGGCATGTCGTCAAAATATGCGTCGTTTTCCGTTGAATAACATGCCACAACATGCCTTTAGCCGTTTAGCCCATAACATGTCGTTTAGCCTCTCTTGGCATTTTGGCCTCCCTTAGCCATATTTTTCACAAGATCTCTCAATGTTTCACATCAATTTGGCCTGAAACTCAGCCAAACAACTGCAAAATAGAACATCTGGGAAAGAGCAGACATGCTCTAATGAAGCTGTAATCACTCAATCGCCGGGACATGCAAACTCATGCTGCAATGTACTTTGGCTCTTACTATTAGCTGAGTTGGCTGACTTGCAACGTGACATTGAAGTGACTTCAACACAATGATCATCAACTATCACATATTATCACTTTCATCTGCTTTCTGCAATCCTTTGGGTCTGTCACGTGTCCTATCGCCTATCGCCCAAACCTGATTGGTCTGCCAGGATGCTATCCAAGCAATCCTGAGTTCCCCAAGTCAACACCACAAAAGATGGAACACAACAAAAAAAACCAGGTGTAGCAGTGTAACAGCTTCATTTGTCCATTGCATATCAACTCCAGGTTTTCTTCAGATTGCAAGCAACTGTGCCTACACCCTTGCTCTCTACTTCAGTCGAAAGTGTTTCTGTGTACTATGTGCCATATTTTGCCATCAGTTTGCCAGATGTCTGTTTGTTGCAGCATAGATTCGGCAGTGCAAAGCCAAGCACCTCCAGCTCGACCTCAGTTCATTTCATTTCGGCAGAGGAGTTAGGTCCTTGTCAGGTCCTTGTCATGTCCAGCCACAGATTACCCATAGATTACCCATAGATTAGCCAGAGATTCCCCATAGATTAGCCATAGATTAGCCATAGATTAGCCATAGATTATCCAAGTGTTCTCAAAAAAAAATCCCATGAATCCTACTGCGTCATCATGCACTCTGAGCCATCAGGCTATGCTCGTTGCGAAAGAAAGTCTTCGCTTCCTGCACAGAAGCATGGGATCAAAAGTTCGTAGCAACAGTGGGATCAAAAGTGACAAGCACAAAAGTGCTTTTAGCACTACAAAACAGTTGGATACAGCAAAATTCAATTTCAACAGATTTCAACAGATTTCAACAGATCCAATTTTCATATCGGCTTTGGTGAAATCTTTGCACATCGATCGAAGACATCCGACCTGAAAAGTCCCACCAGGTGATACTGGCTCCACACCTAGGCTCGGTATAGCTCAGTATAGCTCGGTGTCGACAACATGTCGACAGTTTCGTACAAATTCTTCAACGCAATAGAAGTGTCACACATCATTTACACAGGACATGAACATAAATTAACAGTGACTAAGCTCACAGAGAAGTGAATCATGCTTCGAATGGAATTGGTATGAATCAATATGAATCAATTATTGATTCATTTTGATTCATATCAATTCCATTCGAAGCATGATTCACTTCTCTGTGAGCTCAGTCAATTGTTAATTCACCAAGTACAACAGACTAGCGCAGCGGCCTCGCAAGAAGGGTGCAATAGGCTGATTTGCAGGAAGAAGTGCAAAACTCCTTGCGGCCAAATGGGTTGCAGTTGCAAAGTGTTGCAAACCGGTGAGAAACGAGACAATCGAGACAAACAGTGATGCAAACATGACGGAGACTGACGAGACATGGCACTTGGTGCACTCGATTTCAACACCATCGTTACTGTGTCCTTGTCGGCTCCAAATCCAAATCCACTTCCACATTCAAGCGAGCCCTGGCCTTGCGAAGACGGGTTGGATGATGCAATCTTTCAGAAAGTATCAAGAGGCTTCTTCAGATTTTTTTGGGCTATTTTGGACTGGAATCTAACCCCGCGGTTCACACACACACACAACAGTGTATTGAAATACAACACTGGCCTTCTGAGAGTCCTGTGCTTGTCTGGGTAAGGCGAAATCGGCGAAGTCAACATACTGCGGCAACCTTCGTGGCAGACGCCGCAGAGCCCCCGTTGCAAACATCTGTGTTTTACCCGATTTCCATCCGATTCCCGATTCCGATGGCAAAAAACGTTGAGAGGATCCAAAAAAGTGAGAAGATGTGAGATATGTGAGAAGAAACATCCAAGAGATTTCAGTATCAGTTCAGCATAGTTCAGGATGTTCAGGTATCTAGCACTGGGTCCAGCACAGTGATGGTGTGGCCGGGCTGTTGCTGTTGGAGTTCTTTCGAAATGGCGCCGGTGATGTTCGGTTCCTCTCGGGGCTAACTCGAGCGGACATGGGACATGGGACATCGGGACCAGGTATGTGCAGTCCTGATGAGCCAGGTTTTTCCAATATCCGGCACATCCGACTTCTGCCTGGCAACAAAATACACAGTCTCGGCAGTCTGTATAAGTTGCCCCGTTTGCATGATGGTTTCCCGGGCAGGTTCTGGAACATATTTTGGATGCTTCCATACTTTATTTACCTTCATTTCGCTTTGCAGTTACATATGTTAATGGAAACATAGATCACTTGCTTCCACATGTTTTTGCATCAGTCCGAATCATTTTTGCCAGTTTCTAAAAACGGCAACAAACTCCAACCAAGTCAAGCGGCTGTGCGTTGCAGTCGACATTCAACATCTTCTTCTTTGGTTTTGTCGACATTGGCGCCAGTCCCATCAACTTCTCCTCGATGCTGATTTCTTCGTCCACCTGAAAACGCGTTGTCTGCCGTCTGTCCTGCGAAACCGGTGGTCTTTCTGGTCTTCCAGCACAAAATTCACCAGCTCTCATAATGAAAACCCCTGCGCACAGCAAATTGCCTGACCTTCAACTAGATGATATACTCATTGGAAAACTGATGATACACTGATACACCACGTCACTGCGCTGCTCCTCCACTTGAAAGCCCTGGGATGTTGGACACGGGTGACCAAACATCGACCGAACATCGACACACATCCACAATGGGTCTAGAGCCCTACAAACCAATCGGTTCATTGGCTCCTATGTGTATTAGATTATTTAGATCAGAATTAGATTAGATTAGATGAGATTTAGCTTAGATTGAGATAGATAATGCAACCATATATATATATACACATATATATATGTATATTAGATTAGATCAGAATTAGGTTGGAATAGATTAGATTAGATTAGATGAGATGAGATTTAGATTAGATTAGATTGGATTGGATTGGATTGGATTAGATTAGATTTAGCTTGGATGTAAATAGACAATGCAACTATATCATATATCTAAATTAGATGCGTATTAGATTAGATCAGAATTAGATTAGATTCGATTAGGTTAGATTAGATTTATTTATTTAGATTAGATTCAGATAGATAATGCAACTGTATATATATATGTATATTCGATTAGATTAGATTTAGATAGATACTGCAACTATATCTATATGTATGTTAGATTAGATCAGAATTAGATGAGATTTCACTAGATTAGATTAGATTAGATTAGATTTAGATAAGCAATGCAACTGTATATATATATATGTCTATTAGATTAGATCAGAATTAGATTATAGATTAGATTTGATTTAGATTTGACTCAGATAGAAATGCAACTATATCTATATGTATATTAGACTAGATCAGACTTAGACTAGATTAGATCAGATTAGATTCAGATTTAGCTTGGATGTAAATAGATAATGCAACTATATCTATACTATATGCACATTAGATTAGATCAGAATTAGATTCGATTAGCTTAGATTAAGATAGATAATGCAACTGTATATTTACTAGTATACAATATCCGCCGGCCCTGGGCGATGCAGGGGGAGCGCGTAAAGGAAGAAGAGTTTAGTACCGTTAGTGTTATCAATACTGTTAATGCTATTTGTACTATTAGTACTATTAGTACCATTCGTACCATTCGTAGTATTCGTACTATTAGTACTATTAATACTATTAATGCTATTAATGCTATTAATAGAGTTAGTACTATGCTGCTGCTGCTGCTGCTGCTACTCCTACTCCTACTCCTACTCCTACTCCACTCCTACTACTACTACTACTCCTACTGCTACTGCTACTGCTACTGCTACTGCTACTGCTACTGCTGCTGCTGCTGCTACTACTACTACTACTACCACTACCACTACCACTACCACTACCACCGCTGCTGCTGCTGCTGCTACTACTCCCACTCCCACTCCCACTCCTACTACTACTACTACTACTACTTCTTCTTCTTCCTCCTCCTCCCCTTCTTATATAATTAGGTCGTGTTTTGCCCTTGTGGAAGCGTCACGAAAACATATCATGTCTGCTTGGCGGGCTTGGTGGCTGCAAAATTTTGCAGAAAGCTGGAAAAGCTGAAATGTCTATGTTCCTTTTGCTATGTTTTTTGGCACGAAATTAGGTGGTGTTTTGCTGTTGCGGATCATGTCTGCCTGGGGGGCTTGGTGGCTGCAAGATTTTGCAGAAAGCTGGAAAAAGCTGAAATGTCTAGATTTTAGTAGGAATCCAGAAGGGACGTTGGGGACCTTGAGGGGTTCCTTTTGCAATGTTTTGGGTACGAAATTAAGTGTTGTTTTGTTGCGGAAGCGTCACAAAGGCATATTTTGCAGAAAGCTGGAAAAGGTAAAATGTCTAGATATTAGTCGGGATCCAGAAGGGGCGTTAGTGACTTTGAGGAGTTCCTTTTGCAATGTTTTGGGCACGAAATTAGGTGGTGTTTTGCCGTTGCGGAAGCGTCACAAAGGCATATCATGTCTGCTTGGCGGGCTTGGTGGCTGCAAGATTTTGAGGAAAGCTGGAAATGCAGAAACGTCTAGATTTTAGTAGGGATCCAGGCAGCCGCAGCAGCAGCAGCCGCAGCAGCTGTCAGGCGCAAGCTTTTAAATCCGGGCGCCGGCCACGGGCCCGGTGGTAACCGAAGGTTATTTAAGCTATTTAAGCGCTTACGCGCGACAGCCGGCCAGGGGCCCATGTTGAGGTGATAGGGGTCGAGCAGGGAGCAAGAGCTCAAGGCTATGTTGCCCCATCGGGAGGCTATGTCGCTTGGGGCTATCGGGGGGTAGTTGTGAACGGCTTGGGGCTATATGGGCCCATCTTGGGGCTATGTTGGCCTATCTTGCCCCTTCTTGGGGCTATGTTCGCCTATCTTGAGGGCTTTGGGCCCATCTTAGGGCTATGTTGACCCATCTTGGGGCTATGTTGGCCCATCTTGGACCCATCATCTTGGGGCTACGTTGGCCCATCTTGCGGCCTATGTTGGCCCATCTTGACCCATCTTCAGCCACAAACTCCGAAAAATGCGAAAAATTGAGAACAGCAAAAAACGCCGTAAAACGCGGGAGTTTTTGATGGTACGCGGTGGTCGGCGGCAGGGGCGTGGCCGGATATGCGCTGCCCCCCCCTGCAGCACATTTTTTTGTTGGCGAAAGTAAAAGGCCGTGGTTTTTACGTGGTTTTTGGTTCCGCAGAAAGGTCCTGGAAGGAAAAATGGACATCTTGGAGGTCTTTCAACAGGGATGGTCTCACATATCGCCAGCATAGCCTCAACATAGGCCCCAAGATGGGCCAACATGGTGCCAACATAGGCCAACATAGGGCTAAGACAGGGCCAACATAGGCCAAGCTAGGGCTAACATAGGGCCAACATAGGCCCAAGATAGGCCGAAGACAGGCCCAACCTGGCCTAACATGGGCCCAAGGGCGAAGTGAAAAAACGTGGCTTCTGTTTGCAATCGCACAGTCGACGAAAAATTCGACGATGTATAGAAACTTCATGCTGGTTATATATAGCATGGAGGTTGAAAGAGACCCACATCAGGTTCCAATCTGAACTCATGATTGCACATTGTCCATCATTGTCCTGGAAAATGTTCATGATTTCCGCATCTCGCGCCCATCGACTTATTTACAGACTTTCTGTGATCGGCGACAGGGGGCGTAGCCCTTCAATCCGGGATGGTCTAAGATATCGCCACCATAGCCTCCCCTGCGCGCAACATGCTCCCAACACTGCCTTCCGGCCGTTTCTCTGCCGGCGCCCGGCTGTCAGGCGTAAGCCCTTACATCCGGCGATGCGCCGTGTTTGTGTAGCGATACGCCATAGCTTTAGCTACCCGGGGTTGCGCCCCATCCGCTGACCCCCACACCCAAATCCTTCACTCTACGTTTTTGGGCGTCCGGGGCCGGGAAAAAAGATGCCAAAATTATAAGATGCTTTTGGCAGTTGATTCCGGCCGTTTCTGAGCAATTTTTTGACGATTTTTTGCTGCGCCCGGGAAGCAAAAACATCGCAAAATACAGTGTTTTTGTCCTTTCCGCATATAGAAACTACATCTTGCAACATGGCGAAAGCTGCGTAAACACCAGTGTTCAAAAAACATGGTAAATACCGTGATTTTGCTACCAGAGGCAAACAGCATCGTAAATACCGTGGTTTTGGGCTTCCAAAGCGCAAAAAACATCAGTATTTACAATGTTTTTTGCTTCGGGAGTGTCCAAAAAATGCGAAGACACCACCTATTTGACGATTTTTAGGGGTCCACAAAAATGCGAAAATATACAACAACAACAACGACGACAACGACGACAACGACAACGACAACGACAACGACAACGACAACAACAACAACAACAACATCAACATCAACATCAACCACAACCACCAACAACAACCACCAACAACAACCACCAACAACAACCACCAACAACAACCACCAACAACAACCACCAACAACAACCACCAACAACAACCACCAACAACAACCACCACCACCACCGCCACCACCACCAACAACAACAACAACAAGAACAACAAGAACAACAACAAGAAGAAGAACAAGCACAAAAATGCGACAAAAAGATGTGTGGTAAGATGGTTGCAAGCTGCGGTATGACAAGCACACCACACTGTGCTCTGCACCTGCGCGCGCGCAGAGCACATGAACAACACCAACGCTCACACTACTATACATAGCCCATCATAGCCATAACTTATGGCATCGCCGGTGTGCGAAGCTCTACAATGAATGTATACTGCTATCATAACCAATCCTTTTACCCTCTGGTAAACTAGCATAGCTATTGAAAATTGCCATTTATAGTGGATTTACCCATTAAAAATGGTGATTTTCCATAGCTATGTTAAATTACCAGAGGGTATAGCTGTCAGGCTGCCCAATAAGGTCAGCTAAGTTAGTGTACTGCACCCGCCTCCTTCAAACCTGTCAAGGTCACTGATCGCCTTCTGCCAGCCTTGCGCCCGTCCAGAACTCTGCCCAGGTCGCAACTTGGATCAGTTTTCACAGAAATAACATGTCACATACTGTGGATGGAAGAAATCCTGCACCACCTTGGATGGTTGAAACCCTATAAATAATGGGGTAAACCATCTATCAACTGGCGCAGGATTTCTTCCATCCACTGTATGTCACACATGTCACCACAAAACTCGATTTCTGGAGACCCTCTTGTTCGAGATTCTTCCACTTCCACCATTTTGACATCGGAGTTCTCTTCCCAAGCCCACTTCGCGTGCCTCTTTTGACATCGGTCTTACGTTGGAGGTGGGCATCACAGTGTGGCGCTTCAACTGGGCAAGTTGGATTGAAATTCGCCCATCCGTTTCTCGAAACTGAAGGATGTAGGATGAAGTAGAGCAGGCCATGCTTTCAGAATTCACCATTTTTCATGTCCATATCATCAATCTTCTGCGGCACAAACTATGCAGTGGTCAACGTTGATTGCCATCGAAAACTAAACACGTAAATCGTCACGTAAAGCATGAAAGAAAAGGCCCTGTGCGATGCACTGCTGGGAGAGATACTGCAGAAGCGATACCAGAACCAGCACTCGAATAGCAAGTTCTCACAGTAAACATACAAGTTGTTCGGTCCAGGTGAAAAGGTAAAAGGCTTGTTCAACTGATGTACAAGACAACTTTCTCGTGAAGTGTCTGGCGAACTTTTGATTCGAACCTCCACCATTGATTCACAAGCTAAAACTTCCGTACACTACCAAACACACACACACAAATGCAAGGGTTCTGCAAAGAAATTTCTTGACATCTGTAACCAGTGGCTGTGTTCTCAGAACACGATGTCACATTTTGATGAATAAGTGTGCATGAGATTGCATAAGAGTAGAAGAACTTTTTTCGGGTGCAGAAGTGTCATGCCATCACATATCCTGACCGTTGTTCTTCGTCCATCAACCCAAAGGATTCGGCCTGCTTCGCATCATCCGGATCTGCACAAGTCACAAGCCATGGTTTGAGGCTGGGGGAAATTTCTTCTGTGGGCGGGCGATGTGAGAAAGGAGGGAAGTAGATGATAGAATGACGGAATGCGTCGGAAGTCTTTTACACTCTGGAAGTTATGGGCGCAAGATAATAATTTTTGGGCGCAAGATAAATTATATAGAACATTATAGAACTAATTCACTCACCTGAAATAAGGCAATATTCGGAGAATCCTTCCTAACTATCATTCCAGTGAGCTGCGGCATCCTGCCTTTGATGGATGCGCGCGAGTTGCCACGACCTTAGAGGCGTGGCGGATCGTGGCGGCGTAGAAGAACACATGCCCTGTGTCTCCAAGAAACCCGAAGATCTATGAAGAACGAAGCTACATGGAACATCACGACTATCATTAGTTTGGTTTTATGACCCAGGTCAGCAGAACCTGGATCTTGACGATCATTTTGTCTTTTTTTCTCAGTCACTTAGGTACGTGCGAAACATGGCTTCTTCCTTCTAGTTCAATTTTGTTATCATTTTCTTGTCATTTGGTTGTGTGTCGCCTTCTTTTGTCAGTTGGATTTGTAAATTTCCTGTCATTTCTTCAGGCTCTTCTGCCAATGCCGGGTTCCAACAAAAAGAGAAATGACAGAAACTTGGTAGTAGTGGTAGTAGTGGTAGTAGTGGTAGTAGTGGCAGTGGTAGTAGTGGTAGTGTGGTGTAGTGGTGGTGGTGGTGGTGGTTGTGATCGTCGTCGTAGTAGTAGCAGTAGTAGCAGTTATTGTTGTTGTTGTTGTCGCCGTCGTCGTTGTGTAGCGTGGTGCGGTTGAACTCCAAAAGCGGTCCGGACAAATGATAGAACAAATGCAAGCGACAGAAAAACGACCATGACAAATCACAAGACCTGTCAAAAAAATGACACGTAGCAATGCCAAAGAGATGTCAAACACGTGACAAAAATAAAGCTTTGCTTTCACTCAGAACTTGCTTGTAAGTAAATCATAAAATTAGTTAAGCCATAGTTTGGTTTGCCATAATGGATTGGCATAGCAACTTGATGCATTTCCGTCTGCCGGACCTTCTAGCTCGGGAGGTTGCCTCAGGAAAGGTACATTAATTTGGTTGCTTTCTCCACTCGGAGAAAGATGTCATTCTTAGTGTTCCTTGATGTTCCTTGTACAAAAACACAACCAACACATTCACCCAGTACCAACCGCCACCAAAGTGACTCACATTGGCGCGCTTCGGAGAAAGCATGTTGTCTGCCGTGGCCTGTGGAAGCCATGGGACATCATGGGACATGCTCAGAGAATCGCTTGCTGCGAGCCCAGCCCTGAGACAGTCGCAAGCCACGCGGTCCTGTTTTGACAGGACATTTCTTAGTCAAATTGCCTTGAACATAAATGACATCCGCGAAGGCCACAGCATTGATCCGCAACCGCTTTGTGATCAAAACAGCTGACTTTCAATGTGAACCAACACTTTCGATGGCTGGCTGCATTGAACCAAGAAGCCTTGATTCATCTTATTGTTGTCAAAAGTCAAACTGGTAATGATGTGGTCAGCTTGAAATTGCCTACGATGACACGTGCTGCCAGCAATTTCTGGCAGCCGTCATGAAGGAGGAATGCTCCTGCAGATTCTGCGAAGCTTTAAATCTGCACTATGACGACAACCATGTTTTGGCATCAAATCCTGAAAAATACCAACAAATCGACTGAAAGACCATCAATAAAGATTGCTACCGCGCAGAATTTTGAGCAAAACCTCTACGTAGGGCTTAGAAATTTCTCAGTGCTCGGTACAATGGTGCCTTTTTTGTCAGACCTTCATCAGAAATATGATGCATCTGACCAAACGAAATGCTGAAATCGAAACCCGAACACAGAGATATGAATTCAGCGCAATCAGCAAAAGGCTTCTCGACTGTGCGTCTTGGAGTGCCTGAAGCAAACCATTGGGACAAATTGAACATCTGTGGAGATGGGCATGTTGTCGCATGTTGTCGCCTAGGTCTAAGTTTATTTCGCAGCTCTTAATGTTTTTTTTTTCAATCTTTTGTTGGCATGTCTGGTTCGTCGTCTTGTGGAAAGAACACAATCAAATCATGCTGAACATTCAATCGAAAACATGGCACACTGAACCCCATCAGTTGGCTGCGTTCTGCCAAGGGTCAACGACTACGCTGAAGCCATTGGAAAGCAGGTGGCAAAGTCCGATTTTGGGTGCTTGCTCTCGGCATGAGCCTGTAGCAGAAGTGCCGCATGCTAGGCGTAAACGCACCAACTTTGACCTTCGAATTCAACTGCCAGTTGCCGGCCTCATGCAATGCCCATTCACACATCAATATGTCAAGAGTAGATGCCAGTAGATATGCCAGAAATTTACTAGTGCTGCTACTATATGTGTATAATCATTCATATATTCATATTCATATCATTTGATATCTCAGATCTGAGAATATATGTTAGATTCAGAGCGTCTGTAGGAGAACAGGTCAAAATCTATACTAGTTGGTGGTTTTAACCATCTTGAAACATATTTTATAGTCAATCGAAAGGATTATTCCATATATTATGGAAAATAAAAACCATGGCTCCAACAAGATCTCCGACCAGTGGGTCCATCTTGCGTATTGCGGCAACTCCATGCGGTTGAGTCCAAAACATCAAAACATTAATCCACAGGTGCCAGTTGTCTGGCTTTCTCCTTGGCGACGTCTTGCCACACATGGATAACATTCAAAGGCAAGTTCATAACATTCAACGAAGCATTTCACAGTTCGCCACACAAGATACGACACCGCCTCTGCCAAAACCGTCTTGGGTGGATAACAGTTTCACGTTTTCGATACATTTGTCAATAGATTGGTTTAAGGGAGAATCTTAAGCGAAAATGGCGGAAACTGTAGATTTTCCCGTAGATCTCAAGATCTCAAGTGCCTGAGCCGCTTTCGTCTGAGTGCTGGGGAAGCACTGCATGCAGACGGAGCCTCGGTTGCTGTGTAATGCTATGCGATCGGCCTGGCTGCATTTGTGTTGCATGTCACGCATGTCAGGCATGTCAGAATTGTCAGGCATGTCAGGCATGCATCATGTCATGTTATGCATGTTGTATGCATCCAGATGCATCCAGATGCATCCAGATGCATCCAGATGCATCCGTTTGACACCAGGGAACACTTCAAGTCCATCTGGGCTTGTCGTTTCGCCATCCTTGGCCAAGTTGATGACGACATCATCGGATGACGTACATCATTCTACAAAAACACTTCACTGGGTGACCATCCATCAAAACATCCAAAACATCCAAAACATCCATGGTTTTACGATGTGAGGGTCATCTGATCTGATTATCTGAGCTCGCGAACCCCTCCTTGCCGCCACCTCCGCCCTGGCGACACAGAAAGCGACACGTACCACGTACGTCACGCACGGATGGTCGCCAGCCAGGGGGAAACACGCAGAAAGTGAAATGAAGAAATACGAAGAATCCAACTAAGCAATACTTAATAGAAGTTAAATTTTAGTTTACTTACTGATATTTACTGATGTTACTGTTACTTAGTTACTTAAAGATTTACTAAGACTGAAATAACATCCTTCATAACACTGCAATTTCGAAATCACATCACGCCCTAACTATTGAGACAATTTGATCCTGTTCATTCACATCCAGCATGTTACACTGTTACACTGTTACACGTGTTGCCTTTGGATCTGCTCAGTCTATGCTGCTTTATCACAGGATTTGGGGAACAAGTATCCACTGTACCATACTGGCCAGGTTCAGCCATATTCATATTCATTTTCCCATATTAAAATAGCAATTTTCAATCCATTGGATGATGGGGAACTCCCCGTTTTTTGGGCATGGAATTTTTATATCATAAAATTCATAAAATCAGAATTTTGGATCAGAAAAAATCCCCAACGGTGGCGAAATCCCAGCATTTTCTCAATTGAGAAATCCTGGCCTTCTCGGCGTCTGCCTTGGCTTGGTTTCGGGCCCGCGCAGTGGCTGCCTTCTGTCCGTTTCCACCACCCATGATGCCTCGAATTGACGTGTGACGCATCGTGAAGCGATGAGGCGATGAAGAAACACCGAGGAAAGATCTTCCGAGATTTGTTAAAAGGAGATCTTTCCAATTTGTAAGATAGCAAAGATAGCAAAGATAGCAAAGATAGCAAAGCTGCAAGCTATGGGCCCCAACATGCACCAATGTTTTTCCATTTTTGTGTTTCGCATGTCTCGCACTCCCATAGCAGCAGCAATAGCATTTTGTTTAGTTGAGGATCAGAGTCGTGCAGAAAACCACGGCTTCTTGCACCAAGAAACTCCACACGCTGGACGCTTGTAGACTGGAAAAGGCTGCGCTTGCTACAAAGCCAAAGGCACAGAACGGGCGATGCATGTGATGCTGGCTTCATAAACATCAACTATGCCACTGTCCGCGCCGCTAAGCCACTGTCAGCAAACTGTCTACCATTGTCCAAATAGAAACGGAGAAACTCAGCTTAAATCTTTAAGGATTCTCGAAGCTCATTCATCTCATTCTATATACATTTTAAAGATAAAGCAAATTCCCACTTAAATTTACTGCACCAACTGGCGTATGGCGTATGCTGGCTATGCTGGCCTGAAGCTTGTCGTTGTCGATGGTAAAATCCGCCTCCATGGTGTGCGCCGCCTTGTGAATCGCAGAGGTTGCTTTGATCCGCGAGTCCATCGCCAACCTCGGAACCAGAAACGGTTGGAAGGGATGAAGATGGATGAAGTGTGAACGCTGCAAACCTCACCAAATTTCCCCAGTATTTCCCAATATAATAATCAACATATATCAAGATATTTCAAAATAGATCAACATATCATTTCAAAATCATGGGATGACTGAGAATTGAATGAACCATCAATTGAAATGTCGGCCAATGCTAGGTCTCGTGCGCTTTAGGTCCTTGGTTCCAACAGAGGGTCAATACGCAGGATTTCACCAAGGATCTGCTCTCGAGTCACATGACCATGGAAAAGCCCTCCAGTGGCGAATGATGGCGAAGTACAATCAACAGAACATGTATACTAGTATAAATGAAACTTTCCCGAAATGAGAATATCAGAATACCCCACATCAAAAAAAACACCATTTTGTAGCTGGTTGGTGGTTTTTCGCCACCCCTCTGAAAAATGATGGAGTTCGTCAGTTGGGATGGAATGACATTCCCAACTGAATGGAAAGTTATGAAAATCCATATGTTAACCAGGTATTTCCATATTTTAACCATATATGGAAAAAACTACCAAGCAGTCTAGTATCTGGGTAAATTATAATAATTCACTAACCTGAATTGTTGGGCCATTTGGGGATCATTTCCCCTACTAACTATGATTATAGTGAGGGAGAACAGTGAGGTCGTTATAATTTACCCAGATCATATTAAATCCCCTCTGGTAATTTAACATGAACCATGGGGGATTGAACCATGATTTAATGGGATTTCATGGAATTGTTCATGGGATTTACCCTCTGGTAATTTAACGCTTTTGGCATCCCCATAGGATTTTCCACTGCCAGAAGGATGCTGCATGCTGAGGCGTCCACGAGCTCGTCCCTCTGGTGCTGTTTGGGCCCTACGAAAAAAAGGACTGCCATTGGGTCAATGGGGGTCAATGGGGACGCGGTTGAGTTTCAATCAATGAATACCAGTTACTAGTATCATTCAACTAATATCATACGAATGTCGATCATAATCTGGTCAAGTTCAGTGAATGTGAAGTAAGAAAAACTGAAAACCAGCATCTACTCTTGAAGAGCACGTAGTGAACATGGCACTGCAGAAGCCCACCTCAAAGCCGCAGGGGATATGCAACTTGTGGACAGACCACTAGGACCAGTAGCACCAGTAGGACTCCTGGCAGCTGTCGTTACCGTGGCATCCCATCCCTGGCACGAAACTCTCCGACAAAGCACGGCCCGGCACCTGGGTTGATTCGAAAAATCCGTTGTAGCACCAAACCTCCGTGGATCTCGGGTTCAAAGCAGGTGTCAGCGGTAGAAAATGCTACCCTTCTCTGCTGCATATGCCTTGAAGGACAATCTTTCCTGCAGAAAAACATAGGAAAACCAATGACCCTCGACAGCATTCTATCATATTCCATCATCTATCAATCATCTATCAATCATCTATCTCACATGTTTCGCTACTGTTTACTTCTGAGATTTTTGACCCCATATACCCCATCTCGCGCACGCCTTCGTTCGAGCTTCGGCGCAGAGGCAGCGACTTTGGCCGCACGCTTTGTGGCTGCTGCCGGCTCTTCTTTCGGGCCCTGCCGTGACACCATGGACAGTGTCGGACACCGTGGACACCGTGACGCTGCCACACGCAGGTCGTATCGAACACCGTGTATTGGGTGAACTGGTGAACTAATATTTCATTGTCACCTCCATACCTCACTTGGTGGGTGCTACTTCGCAAAGGAAACACTTCAATCCAGTCGAGCGCAATGAATGAATTTGCAATTTATAATTCTAGGTCCTTTGTGGACATCAAATCAACAAGCCGCTTTGTTCTATTCTGGTTTAGACATGTTTAGGCCATCTGAATGACAATCTATTTCAATGATTTCTTAATTTATTTAGATAACTTTTGTAACTTCCAATGACAAAAAATTCTCGGTGAGCTTCGCATGCCTTGGATCGAGGGGACGGCGAACTGCAATGAGAGGAGCCCCTTGGGCTGTTGAGGCTGAAGTCATCTGCGGAAGCCCGGCACCGCGACAGGGACGACAGGGACGACAGGGACGATGGTCCATTCTTTCTGATTGCGGTCTGACATGGTTAGAATAATGTTAGAATATGTTACTAACTGTTAGAATGCTCTGATATGCTCTGATTCTGACAGTGTCCTTCGATGTGCTTCAATGTCCTTCGAGAATATTTTTTCGGCCTGGGGTCTGCTTCAATGGGGTTCTGCTTTCAGCAACTTATCGGGCCGCCCTGTGAAATTCCCACAGACCCACAGAAGTCCAGTTGTGACCTGGCATATCTTTCATCTTGGCACTACTGTTGGTGAGGTTCCACCACCAGGCCTCAACAGGTTGGAAGATGTTGGAAGATGTTGGAACTGGCTGATAGGTTTCATAGGTTTCATAGCTTTCATAGGTTTCAGATATGGCTTCAGAAATGGCTTCATAATTCAGATCACCACATGCTCTTACTTTGGCCTGTTCCATGGTAAGAGTTATTCTGACAATGTCATGTCGAAACAGAATCTCTTTGGAAAATGTTGAGAACACATGGTGACACATGGGTGTCTAAAATCGGCTAACCTGCTAAAATATGTTGCTCTATCATCATATTTTCCAGCTTTTCTTTACATCTTTTGAAGATTTCCATATATCAATGGCCATTGAAATGCCATTGATATCATCATTTTACGGGTGTCCAACAACAATCTTCACCGAACTATCCTAGCCGGTCCCAGCCAGCGATTTCGCTGCCGCCTCCCGAGCATGCTGAGCTTGTTGAGAACGTGGAGTCTCCAAGGCGTCAGGCAAGCGGAACTTTTCCTCAGGCCTCATACATCGTTGTCCGGACCAAGAGCGGGCTGCAACATGCTGTAACTCATACCCTCTGGTAAATTAACATAGACCCTGGCACTCATCGGGGTTGGAAGACTAGTTTCCATGAAACATTGGTGATTTTCAGGGTCTATGTTTATTTACCAGAGGGTAATATGATGATCCCATGAAAAAAAGTGCCATATCATATTGTGGCATATATCTATCAGATTCTATCAGTTGTCATATTAACTGGGACCATTCATAGAATTTAACCCTAAAAATTCAAACATATATCAGACCTTTCCTTCGGAGTACCGCCGCTGGCGTGCCGCCTTGCGGATAGGTGGAAGACTAGCCATTGTAACCTCCGGCACGCGCCAAGGATCAGTTCTTCCACTTTGTTCCACTTTGTTCCACTTTGGCAAAGCGGTGGATCATTGATAATCATTGTCATCCGCTCTACCCAACGATAGTGTGACAACCTGAAAACCTTCGATGATCGGTGAATGTTTTCCAGAGAATCACCGATCATCATGATCATCCACTCCGGCCAAGTTGTCCAATAAATTGCTGCCTCAAGTGCAGAAATTGCTGCCGCTTTTCCTGCGCAATGACAATGCCTTTTTTAGAATTCCATGGTGTGGTTTAAACCATTATTTATCCATTTTTCATGAAGTCACCAAGAGCTTCCCAATTCAAATCCGTATGGGTTTGTCTGAAAATAGGATATTTTATTGACTTTATTGCATACTAGATTAAATTCTCCATGAAAAAATGGGTTTCAGCCACCCATTTTCAGCCCATTTTCAGACAGAGCCATAGATGCCATAGATGCCATTCCGCATTCGTTTCAGGCTGTCGCACATTTTTTTTTTCAGTCCTGGATGATGGCGTTGATGCACCGAAGCAGCCGATCCACCGGAGTGATGTCAGACTGACGCCGCGAGCACGGCAGTCCCAGAGATCTTGGAATGGTTAAGAGCTATCAATCAAATGCCTGTCATCAATTGCCTGATCCAAATTTGCAGAATGTTTAAACCATCAATTTAACATATATATATTTAACATATTAGTCTGAAATTCTTCCTTTGGACCTCTGACACATTTGATCTGCTGGCCTTGCTGATGCTGCGGGTATCTGAAGTGATATTGCTCACCTCTGCGCGCAAGGGAATGCAACGTATGGTCCGTATGGCCCTTGCCTTCTGCAGTGTTGTGGATTCTCGTCCTGAAACTATCTATCAATTGCATTCAGCTGGTTCTATCGAATCAAAAAACGAGGGCGTTCTTGGCTGCCCGACCGCAATAATCAAACGTTGCAGACTCAAGTCCTTTGGCTACCAGACAAGGTCATCTGAGTCATCCCAAGCAGAACAGCAGCACATGCTTCACGGCATGTATGTCTTTATAATTTATAATTATATCTGAATATTTTCCAGCAAGTCAGCAATAATTCTCTATGATTTTACCATATTTTACCATATTTTACCAAATTTAACCATGTTTTACCACATCCCAAAGCTATTCCCTGTACGAAATTCGACACTTTCACCTCCACTGTGCCGTTTCACCGTGCGATTTCGCGTTTCGCGTCACGGCGTCCTCGGACTGTGCCACTGCCCAGGCCGGGGTGAAGTCCACCTCAGCCATTTCCTGCAGGTCACCAGGAATTGGAATCAACACCAGGGATGGTATAATGATGGTATTATACCGTAATAGTACCATATAGTTATAATAATGAATAGTTAATTATGGTTAGTTATATCACTATACATAGGGTTAGTTATATCACTATAGATCACTATAGTTAGTTGAGTAGTTAATGATGCAACTGGTGATATATCTTATAACCAACCAACCAACCAACCAACCAACCAACCAACCAAAATAGTGATATATATATATATACAGTACATATATATATATGCCTAACACCATCATAACATGATATGAATATTATATAATATTATCTGAACTTTTGGTTGACATATAAACATATCTGAAATTATATGAATCTATATGAAACATAATCAAGATTAATAAATTTCATGACAGTGTTTCAAGTTTGTCATCTCGGGTGAACTTTGCTGATGGCCCGGTCCACATGGTCGACAGCATGGCGCCGAAAAAGACTTTTGGAGCGCAACAAAGAGGGATCTGGCAGATCTTCCTGGTGCCCAGAAGAACTCCCCAGGACCAAGCAATTTGGGTCACGGAAGGTTGTCATATATTTCTTCCATTATGTATATATATATATTATACAGTACAGTATCTCTAAACAAGTCTGTTAACATGTGGATGTAGATTATGAAGATGGGATGGGACAAGGGATGTTCAATTTGGAGACGGAAGTCTCTGGAAATTTCTGCATCAAACACTCCCCGATCATCATCTCATCCTGCCAGGTCTTAACCCTCCTGAGATCTGGTTGAGCTTAGAAAAAAAAGCGCACGAACACTGCGCACCTCGTGTGATTCCTCTGAAGAGAAGTCACTACTGGAGCTGCCTGCAGGATATTGCAGGATCTGCAGGACAGGATGGCACTTCTGAAGTGAATGCCTGGTGAATATTAGGTGAAAATGATGGTAGAATAAAGTAGAAATAAGTAGAAATAAGTAGAATATGCCTGGTGCTTTATCATCTTTATATATCTTTATCTTGGTGATGTAACATCGTGACATCGTGACAGTCGTCTAACAATGGTGGGCACTTCCGGGCACCGGGCCTTCCGATGTCTCATCGGGTGGCCTCTCTGGCTTAGCCTCTGACATCTTGCCTGCGCAAAGAACATTCAACATCGCAGCGAATTCGGGTGTATTTTCTTTGCACCGCTTTTGAAATGGGACTGGACACACAAATCTCTTCTTCAACTTTGCAATGTTTGTGCAGGTTTTTGAAGTGTTCCCCAAGTGAATTTGTGACATCACGCCACTGCAGTTTGTCACGACTCGGTGTATCCCCTTCACCAAACTGGTGTTTTTTCCGGCAACAGCAACTAGCCTCCAGCATTCGGGCCCGGGGCACCGCTGGAGTTTCTGTCCAAACACACCTGAAATTGCTATGTATTGCCTCTTTCCAAGACATCAACTGTGAAACTTCAAGAACTCCGAGGTCTGAGTAGTTTCAAGGAGTGCTGGGACTGTAGCGATCTTACGAGGATTCAGCCAACATCTTTCAGTTGAACACATTCATAGACTTGCTACCAGCCATTTCCAGCCATTTCCAAATATTTCCAACGGAAATGTGGTGGATTTGACATGGACACTTCGCGAAAGTGGGGAAAATTTCGGTCACCTCTTGGCTTGGCCAAGTGGAACCATCGTGGCTGCAGCGAGGTGGGCTGCGAGGGGTTGTGTTCTGGTCAAATGTATCTGAAAAATGATGTGAATTGATGTGGATTTCATATGTGAATTGATGTGAATTGATGTGAATTGATGTGAATTGATGTGAATTGATGTGAATTGATGTGAATTGATGTGAATTGATGTGAATTGAAAGATGTTTAAAAGTTGAATCATCAATATCATCATTAATATTAATATCATCTTTTTTTGAATCTCATAACTCTTTGCCAAGAAAAGGACCACACCATGACACCATGACACCATGAACCATCCAACTTCTTTCTGTGCCAGAAACATGTCGGCAAGGCAAGGGGCCAAGGGGCCAAGCTGGGGGCACCTCTAAAGTTGTGGCCAGGTCGCGCATGGAGTTCACAGCCTCTGCCTACCAAACTGACCCCGGAACCCACTAGTGGACTCCTGGAAGAATCATGGATTTTTTATGGAAGAATTCGGAGAAATACTAATGTTCAAAAATATCACCAAAAATAAAGAGGATCATTTAATGGGCTTAAATCTCACTGCAGTGTCACTGAATCTCATAATTCATTAATCTGCTCCTTTTGATGAATTTGCTGCCTCTGCAGGATCGTTTTGGACGGCATCTTCAAAGAAGGCGTTGTAGGATCCCAGAGAGTCAATGGGAATATCTGCAAGCACCTCAATTTGATTCAACTCTCACGTCTTTTCTTTTCTGGAAAGGATGACGAAAAACAACTGGCTGCTCCGACGTTTGGATTGAGGACCGCATCCTTGCGTCGACAGAAGCGACAAATGCCGAACATCTGAATCTGTGGACTCAGAGCAAATCTGACATTCGTCCGAGCATTTTTGTTAGGTGAACGGAAGCATCTGTCCACTCAGAAATCTTCCAATATCTTCCAATGCTCCTCCGAGGTCTTAAAATAATTTTATAGTCTTCTCATGTTCATCGTCACTGGCCGACATTGAATGCATTAAGACTGTGGAACATCAGGTCTTGAAACCTGCACATCATTTCAACTCTGCATCTAATCTATCCATAATCTAGTATCTTATGGCATATCTTATTTAATATCCACTTTTTTGTGTCCGACATCATAATCCTTATGCATCCATATGGAGGTTTCCTCATGTTTCCTCTGCTTGCAGCCCCTAGTTATCATCATTAGATTGGGATTTTCCTTACCATCCAGCGATAAAGGGGTACCCCCATGACTATGGAAACATATGGAAACCATATATGGTTGGTGGTTGTCCTACCCCTCTGAAAAATGATGGAGTTCGTCAATTGGGATGGAATGACATTCCCAAGTGAATGGAACATAAAATTCCATGGTTCCAGTCACCACCAACCAGCATCTTCATACCATGAACACATTCATCCACATGGAAACCATATAGCATGACTATGGAAACCATATGGAAACCATATGGAAACCATATGGAAACCATATGGAAACCATATGGAAACCATATGGAAACCATATGGAAACCATATGGAAACCATATGGAAACCTATCCATATCTATCCATTGAAAAATCCTTAAACTGTCCTCGGCCACTTCGAAGCGGATGGCCAAGGTGTCGACCATCTCCAAGCGCCGGCCGTTGGGGCCTTCCAACCATTTCTTGCCGTCGTAGCGGATGTCCACCAAAGTGATGCGATCTTCGGTGACGTTCAACGACCTGGATGCGGATGAGTAGATTCTGCAGGTATATTACCCTCTGGTTATGTCAAAATAGCTATTGAACATGGCCATAGAAATAGTGGATTTTCCCATTAAAAATGGTGAATTTCCATAGCTATGTTAGTTTACCAGAGGGTAACCATATAATAACCATATATTAACCATATATTAACAGTATATTAATCCTATAATAACCACCAACCAGGAATGTTTCCCCCTTTCAAATTATCGGCTGCTTGTCTGATCTCTCGCTTCGTGAAGATGTTTTTTATCGTTGTTTCCATTTCGCAGTGCTTCATATTCAAACCTTGCGTTGCGCTGCATTGCTGAATGCTCAGTACGACGGATTTTGACGGGGTCTCACCTGGAGATGTCTGCAAGGAAGGCGAACTCATTAAATTCCTCCAGTGGAATAAAGATGACCTTAGCATTCAACAGCTTGGACACACTCCAGGCCCATGTCAATGTCAAAACTAGTCACTTTTTTTTTCCGCATTTTTTGGCTGTTCAATAGTGAATAATGTGAATAACATCTAATCACAGGCTTTCAATGGCCCCCCAACAAAAAGAGCATTTTCAAACTGTGGTAGACCTTTACAATCAGAACAAATCAACGTATGACAATGACACCAGGTCGACAACATCACCTCAACATATGACCAGATGCCACTTCTGCGATGATCACTTCCAACAGCATCAGGATGGCAACTCCTCGACCCGTCAATCCACCTGGCATTCCTGGCGCAACCAGAATTATCAGAATTTGGAAGTCATTTCCAGCACATTTCACCTCCAGATACCTCCAGCATTGGAAAAAAAAGAGGAATTCCCCATGCCTCGTGTCATCATGTAGAGCCTTGGCATAGCAGGTTTTATGCACAGCCACAGCAAAAAGGCCACATCACTGTGCGCCAAGGGACATGAGACCATCTCGATCCAGGAACATAGCTCCTGGTGCGCTGAAGGGCGCGCTACGACTTCTCCGTGAAAATTTTTCCCCAGGAAGTAAGACATCAAGGTGATACTTCCTCTTTTTGTTTGGCTCATGACCATTAGCAGCATTAGCATCCCCGAATCATATGACATGCATCAATAATCATCAATATGTATCATGAATATCATCTTTTTTTGCCCATGACAGCAAGTATGACATAACATGACATGTTACATGACCATTCAAAAAGGGATCAATCCCAGTATTTGCAGCTGCCCATGACCGTTTCCCCACATGGAACCCAGCATTTTTTCCACGGCCCTGAGGCCATCTGAGGCCATGACCGTGGCTATCACCTGGATTGGGGATGGCGGTGCGTCGCATGATGTCGAAGTTAATGCCGAAGATGTAGAGTCGCGGCCTGGAAATGATTTGGACAAATTGGTCGAAATTCTGGACACAACTCGCCAAGGACAGTCGATTTTTGAACAGTTCTGGTGGTGCAAGAAGCATCTTGAAAACTGATGAAGTTAAAGTCAATGGGGTTGGGATGACATCCCTTTTTTATGAAATGGAAAATAAAACATGTTTGAAACCACCAACCAGAGTTCAAATCAACTTCGATTCTCCACTTTTTCCTCGTCGACATCTTGCGGTGTGAAGCAAAGAGTTTTCTCACTGGCTTCAATATGTTTCATCTCTTTTTAAGAACACTATGAATTAGTCAGCTGGGAACATGATCAAATAGGCTTGGCATCCAAAATTCTTGAAACCACCAGGTTTCTGCGGAAGTTCTTCGCGGTGAAAAAAAACCCATCTCCATCGCCTCCTCAAGCGTCCCAAGGGGATCTTCAGCAGGACCTCATCCGTGACACTCTCCGCGAAGAGATGGATACGACTCAGCCTCCGTGTCGTGACAGCTACAATTGCTACCGCCGCGGCGGAGCCCGGCGCTGGCTGAATGGAATCCTGTTTCCACTGATTTCCAGTGCTGGAAATAGTTTGATCATGTTTGATCCTCAACAAGACAATGAAGAATGAAGATCTTGAAGATACAAAGTAACCTCACAATTACACAGAGCCAAATCTGGAGACATGGTATCTGTGATAGATTGTGATTCCGTGTGGCTGCATTCCGATTCCGATAAAAATTCCCACCTTGGAAGCTGCGAACTTCCCATAAACTGCAGCAGATGACTATAGCCCGCTTCCTCAGCAAGGATGGTATCTGAATGTATCTGATGCATCCCAGCCAATGATCACTGGATCATTTTTAAAAAATGCCACTTATAGATCATAAAAAAGGGGTATAAATTATGGTATAACGTTGTAGCCAATGTGAGAAACCACACAAATTATCAGGGCTGGTTTTCATGATTGCTGGCTATGGAGAAACTCACCGAGTGGCCATGCGGATGACGTAGGAACTTCGGCCATACTCCAGACCTCAAAATGGGTGACGAGCCGATGGAGCACATGGAGCACATGGAGCACATGGAGCACTACCCGGCCTGGTAAACATACAAAAAGCTATGGAAGCCATGGCCCATAGAAATAGATGGTTTACCTATGTTTACCTATTAAAAATGGTGATTTTCTATAGCCATGTAAAAAATTACAAGAGGGTAGCAATTTGAAATTCAGGCGATGAACATCATCACAACTTTGCCAAGAGGCCACGAGGACAACTTTCGTCAAACATTGGTCGGGTCTCCTGAGACGGCTCTGTGTATCGGTGTGCAAAGAGAAATGGATCAAAGATGATCAAAGGGTACTAACTGACCCAATCTTGAGCAAAATTACACAATCTTGAGCTGGATAAATTTGGATAAGGTCTTACAATCTCTGGGTACACAGCAAAAGCCACAGGTGGCAAGGGTTTGGCTGAGAATGGGGTATACCCCATTGAATCCACTGATAAGATGCTCGATAGTTATTTTGGGATATGATATGATATGCCACATTTTCAGACACATCCCCATTTAATCCCATTCAATCCATGATGGTTAAATCACCATTAGATCCCGCCGTAACTTCCATACAATTATCTCATTCACCATTAAATCACCATTAAAATTCCATATACCTATCCCCATTCAATCCGGTTAAATTCCAATTGTTGATGGGTAAAATTGGTTAAATCAGCATCATATATCACCATTAAACTCCCCTTTATCCCATTAAGTCACCATTTAGATCTCCCTTTAGATCGGACCAGTTGCCTCGATGGCACCGTCGATGAGCCGCGTGGCCCGCAGCACACCCAGCTCGCGGCGGTAGAAGCCTCGCGTTTCGTAGCGCAGCTGGCAATCCAAGGTACAATTTCTCTGGGTAAATTAAAATAATTCACTAACCTGAATTAAGGCCATTTGGGGATGATTTCCCTTACTAACCATGATTCCAGTGAGGTCACTGCGAGGTCGTTATAATTTACCCAGATTTCTGGTATACCATGGATTGACCCAGAAATTTCAGAAATGCTATGGATTTCGATGGAATCTGATTTATCGATTAGTAAATGGATGTCATTTTCACAATTGATGCAATTGATTTTGATGGGATTTATCGCTTTGCCATGGATTTACCCAGGAAACAAAACCCTCCGTTTGAGTGTTGCATATTAATTGTACCATTTTAGTTCCGGAAACGAGGTTTTAAACAACATCGGATGATTGATGATGATGTGTATGGTTCAAAACTATATGACGCCTCCAAATGTGGATGGGTTGCTGCAAAAAATCACCAATTAGTGGGTCCATTGCTACCTCAAATTGTTTTCCATGTCATGCCATATCCATGTATATATATATACGGCAAATGCCTGGGTTTTGCCCGGACCCGCAATGACGACGGGAGACGCATCATCATCATCATCATCAACATCATCAAACCCTTATTGACGATCTTCAATGAATGTAGAAGTTTAACGGGGGTGGGAGAATTAAACCCTTATTGGAGATCTTCAATGAATGTTGAAGTTTA